>Ga0172443_1029_pt1 | contig 44697 bp, 50 predicted proteins | sample MayberryNE_Catta_6_FD_114741 | JGI IMG/M metagenome (GOLD analysis project Ga0172443, IMG submission 114741) | reverse complement strand
TATTCTCAAGGATCGAGCAAAGTGCGGCTGTGTTCATTGCGCTCTTCTTGCATGTTGCTGCAAGGTGGTTTGCCATGACGTTTCTTAATGTATAGCCAAAGCCTTCATCTTTCTGTGGGATATCGACTATTGACTTTACGTTTCCGCCTACCATATCAAGTGTCTGTGGGTACTGTCCCCAGACTGCGGACTTGACGGTTGGTGCATCGAACATTCCGATATTGAACTGGTTTATTATTGCCTGTGTTGTTGCTGATGCTGCGCAGGTCAATGATGATACATATTCTGCTGCTACATCAATTCTTACGGATGGAACCTGAACAATTAACTGCTTTCCACCATTTAAGGAATTCACAACGGTGTCGTCTCCGCTGTCTACCTTTACCATATCGGCAACTGCCTGCTGGATTTTTGATGCGTTCTTTACAATGTCTAATTTCATTTCTCTGCCGGGAATCTTTCTGCCCTTGCCACCTATTGCGGATGTTGCTAAGGTTTTCTCAATTCCTGCTAAGTCAACGGCTGCTGTTCGCTTTATACCGGTGACTATTTTCTTGATAGCGGCATTTCTCATCGGGCTTATTTCGTTTAAGTCGACGCCTGATTTGAGTTTTGCTCCTCTGTCGCTATATAGGTCTATTGTGTCAGCCACGTTTATTTACCTCCTAATTTTATATTTTTCCAAGAAATTGGTCACTTGGAAGCGATACAACAAACGAGCGACTGCAACATGATAGAGCATAGAACCCAAAATAAGATAATTATGTTCTATTCATCCCGACCATATTGTGTTTTATTGTATCGAACAACCATTACAATCCCTTGCAGAACCTATCAATTCCTCTAAAGTACTTAAAGTTTACGAATCGATAATGATAAAACATTATAAACTAAATGGCGGCTAAGCTACATGCTTTTTTAATATATTGCAGACAATTTGTCTTTATTTTTTATCCGCCGCTCTCCACACTAACATCGCTCATTTCAGCTTTCGAAGCTTCTTTCTGTTTCTCCAGAGCTTCGCTAATTTCCTCGCGGGAGAATATTTTCTCTCCGAGTTCTTTCTCTGTTACTTTTTTAATTATTCGTAGAATCTCGGTTTTATAGTAAAGATCAGTCTTATCGATGAGCGCCCACGTGCCTTCATTATCTGAAATGATTTCAATAATATTACCTTTCGTACCTGTGTTTATATATTCTACGAAGTTCCCAACCTGTAAAGGGTTTCCAGTCATATCGGTTGCCTTTATGTCACTCATTTATTCTTCTTATGGCATTTATTGTTATTAATCATTGTGGTGTCGCAGGCAATAAGTTTAAATGGCCTTCTGACATTTCGTGTAGGCATGGAAATTCTTGCCGACATCGGAGGGCGTCCCGGACTTGACTGCCGGGGTTTTTGCAGATATTGCTATTTTAGGGGTGTAAACGAAATTCCCGCATTTGGCTGCAAACACTGCATGCCGTTCCAGAAAGGATGCAATTACTGCACGAAAAGTGTAAAGGAAGGATATTCAAGTTTCAAGCCTATGTCCATGGTAGCTCAGGAAGTCAACCAATCGGTTTTTTTCAATAAGAATGTATCTAAATTCAATGTGAGCGGAGGAGGGGATGTGAGTTGTTATCCTGAGCTTAAACCCCTGGTCAAATTTCTCTCACAATACAGGAAACCGATACATCTTGGATATACAAGCGGAAAAGGCCTGAATAAGGAAGATGCGTTGTTTTTTATAGACCACGGTGTAAATGAAGTAACCTTTACGGTTTTTGCAACAGACCCGGAACTTCGACGAAAATACATGAATGATAAGACACCCGAAGATTCACTCGCTGCACTTCGTATTCTTGCCGAGAATTGCGATGTTTATGCAGCCACAGTACTTATTCCGGGAGTAAATGATAAAGATGTTCTCCTGAAAACCTGTGCAGACCTTGAAAAAATGTGTGTCAAAGGTCTCATACTTATGCGTTTTGCTAATATAAATGAACAGGGATTAATTCTTAATAATTCCCCTGTGATAGAAGGAGTCGTTCCTCACTCGATTTATGAGTTCAAATCTATCGTTGACTATATTAACAGTAAATTCGATTTTCGTGTAACCGGTACTCCGCTTTATGATCCGGAAATCGGGTCACCATTTGCCATACGGAACAAACCTGAAGCATTATCAAAATTACCTGAAATTACAAAAGAAGCGACAATTCTTACAGGTGAAATTGCAGCACCTTTAATTAGTGAGATTTTCGATAAGCTTGGCGGGCTTGTAAACATCATACCCGTGAAAAAAGATATTGCCTGCCTGATAACCATCGACGATATAAAAGAATTGGACCTGTCACAAATAAAGGAAACCGTATTTTTCCCGGGCAGGGCATTTGTTCATGATCCGGAAATAAAAAGAATACTGACAAGCGATGGAAAGGACAGGCTTATACGGAGAGGCCCGGATATGCTCACGGTTGATGGAGAAATGAGCATTTCAATGACAAAAGGCGAAGTTATCTCAAAAGAAATAGAAGCTTTTACCGAGCTTATCCGGATGATAAATGTTCTTGGTACAAACCAGAAACGATAGCCGTATGGATTTTAACTTTTTTCCTCAGGAATTCCGCATACCTTGCAGTTTTCTTTATCTGAGATGTTTGGCTCTTCAGAATCCATAGCACGTGTACCCTCGGCAAGGACTGCGGCATTTGACAATGTCCCAGCAATCAGTATCGCATCAAATATCTCTTCTCTGGTCACGCCGAGCCTGTGCGCCACCCTGATATGCATTTTCAGGCAGTGGTCGCATCGTAAAGCTGCAGAAACCCCGATGGATATGAGCTCTATTGTTTTTGCGTCCAACCGTTTAAACTCCCGGATTATTGCATTTTCATAAAGGACCTTAGTGACCAGTAACTCCGGTGATTGCTTCATGAAATTAAGGATATAAGGCACTTCACCGTATGCTTTTTCAACTTCTTTCAGCAATTCCTCAGCTGCTTCATCCGGTTCCTTTTTAAGGATCTTCTCTATTTTTTCAAGTTTCATGGGGGCTCTAATAAAACGATTAAAATCCTAAACTAAATAAACATTTGTATTCTGGCAGAATAACTGAATTTATTACATAAAAACTATGATTAGTCTATTCTATCCCCAAATGCAAAATTAGGTTTTATGAACCTGATCCGAATATTAAGCTTCTCCCCTTTTTGTACATCTTTTACGAACACAACAAAATCATTTATTTTAGCTATCCCATCCCCGCTTGCACCTATGTCTTCTATCGTGACGGTATATTCTCCTTTCATTTTTACCGCATCAGTCAATAATTCCTTCCCGATAACATATATCTCAGCACTCTGCTTACGCGATGCTTCAGGAGAAAAAGCTTGTACCTTCCCAAAAATCCCTCGGACTTTATTCAGGAATTCCGGGAACATATCTCCCTGGAAGACTTTCACAGCAAAACTCCCCCCATTTTTGAGAAGTTTTCTTGAGCACTCAAGAGCCGAGGTTGCAAGATCAATAGAACGGGCATGGTCATAACTCCAGCTTCCTGAAAGATTGGGTGCAGCATCGCATATGACAACATCAGCTCCATCCGGGAGGATCTTTTCCCTTATTTTTTCAATTGTCCTATCAAGGCGGATATCCCCTTTTATTAAATCCACACCTTCGATCTCTTCAATAGCCAATATATCTACACCTATAATTATTCCGCCTGAGAGTTCTTTTGCAACCTGGAGCCATCCCCCGGGGGCTGCTCCAAGATCAATAACAGTATCTCCTTTTTTAATAATCTTGAATTTTTCATTTATCTGTTTAAGTTTAAATGCAGCGCGGGAGCGATAACCTTCCTGCTTTGCTTTTTTATAGAAAAAATCCCTTCTGTCCCGCGGCATTTATTTATTTCCTATATATATCCACTGGTCATAAATGCCTTTACCATCGGTATTATCGATTAATTGCCCATTGATCCCGTTTATCTCAAGCGCATTCTTCAATATTTCGATCTCTTCCCTTTTATTTACGGTCAGCAGTATCATTCCTTCAGGCTTCAGGAGCTTGGCTGCTTCCACCATCATTTTTTCCCAGATGTTTTTATTGAAGAGATATATCGTGCCCAGCATAAAGCCCACTATTGTATCAAAAGAATTCTCGTTGAAAAATTCAGTAAGTCTTGTAGCGTCAAGAACTATCGTTCTGCTGGGGTCAAACACTTTATGTTCCATTCCCTGGCATATCTGGCATTTATCATAATCTACCGAAAGAAGATTATATCCCATTTTATGAAGCGGCAGCGTGGACATCCCGTTCCCGCAGCATATTTCCAGTATCTTACCATAGAGTTTATACTTATCAAGAATTTCTTTTAACCTGGCATTCCTGCTTTCAATATATACCATATTATATGGCTCTTTTATTATATGGCAATTTTCACACAAATGCCTGTTGGCAAGTTCAATAGAAAAATATTCAATAACGGCTTCTTTAAATTTTTGGATTGTTGTATTATATGAATTTTGTAATTTCAGATCTTTAGTAATTCTTGAAAATATTCTGCTTCCATTATTTGGAATTGGTCTTGATGAAATTATGTTTGTAAAAATTGCCAGAAACGATTCTGATTGTTCAGATTCGGGATTAAAAAGAACTAAACCGATGATATTGCCATTTTCATCATTTATACCAGCGATCCGGGCATCCGGGTCTTTCCTGATATTTTCCAGATACTGCAATGTAAGTATATTGTTCTTTAAAGAAGCGAAGCTTTCTTCAACAAAACAGATATTCTCATTTTCAGGAACCCCTAAGATTTTGTGAATTAGCATTTATATTTTTCAATTGCCTTCATCGGGTTCATCATCGCGATAACTTGTATCCCCGATCATGGCCGCCTGGATCGAATCTATTCCATCAAGCCATTCGGCAACAAGTCCGTCAGGAACATTCTCAATATCCTTATCTTTTATTTTTCCACCTGCAAGGATATTTGCCCCGATCTCTGCAATATTGCCTAATACAGCCCCCATATTCTCTTCTTTCTCAGCTTCTATTGCTTTTTTTATCAAAGGTTTAAGCGATTTTGTTTTTTCAAAAGCTTTTTCTATGTAACATTCAGATGAAGCAAAAACACTCATTAGCGATAATTGCATGGATTCAATCATCATATTAATATCCTCAGTAATCGGTTCAATCGGTTTCAGGACTATTTCCTTGATTTCTGAGATCTGTCTTAGTGATTCTTCTTTTGTTACTAAATTCTTATCAAATTTTGCGATTATCTTAAGACATGCAAGGACAACATCATCTTCCATATTAACAAAAATTGCTCCTTTTTGCTGGTCATCTATCTTAAAACCGCTTTCTTTGACCTGTATTATCCAGTTATTCCATCTCTCCTCAGTATAAAAGGGAATTATATTTTTCTGTACTTGCATGATACATCTCCATTGTATTAAATAATATTTTAATCTATGGTCGTTATCTGTGGTTTATCGGTTAACCCGGTTAATTTTTTTACCTTATCGATTAATTCATTCTTTCCGAATGGCTTAGTTATATAATCATCAGCCTTTAGAACATGCAGCCCGAGCAATCTATCGATATTTTGCGCTTTTGCTGTCAGAATAGCGATGTGAATGCTGGAATCTTTTTCTTTAATTTTCCGGAATAGCTCCCATCCATCCATTTCCGGCATCATGATATCAAGAAGCACAAGGTCAGGCTTTACGGTGGCAATTTGAGCTATAGCTTCCACCCCATTATTGACTAGAATCGTTTCAAAACCCCCACTCTCAAGCACTAATTTGATAAGTTCAAGTGTATCAGGTTCATCATCCACCACAAGAATTTTTTTTGCCAGACTATTTTTATTCATTATTTCACCAATTTTTGTAACAAAATATGAAATGTACTCCCACTATTTTTACTTTCCGCCCATATTCTACCTCCATGCGCTTCGATAATTTTCTTTGATATCCATAAACTCAATCCTGTACCTCCGAATTTTCTTTTGTTTGATGAGTCCACCTGGTAGAACCGTTCAAATATTTTTTCAAGCTTGTCTTCAGGGATACCGACCCCGGTATCTCTGATTATAACATGGATTTTATCATTGCTTGTTTTTCCTCTTATAGTGACTTCACCTGTTAATGTAAATTTTATAGCATTTTCGATAACATTTGAAAATACCTGCATTAACCTTTCTTTATCCCCATCAACGGCCAGAATATCCTGAATATCAATAGTAATCTGTATATTCTTACTTACTGCTGTGTTTTTTATATCTTCAACTCCGGCGGCGATCAGTTCATTGATCACAACTTTCTCTTTCATGAGGTGCAGATTGCTTGATTCGATTATTTGGGTATCTAAAAGCGCTTTTATCAATCGGTATAACCGTCTTGAATTTCTCATTATGATCTCAGTTTTATGACGCTGCTGATCCGTCAGGTTCTCATCAAGCATTAATTCGGTATATCCGATAACAGATGTGAGCGGAGTTCTGAGTTCATGAGATATATTGGAAAGGAAATTATCTTTTATCATATAAAGTTCCTTAAGTTTTGAATATGTTAATTTAAGTTCTTCATAGGAGTCTTTAAGTTCCTCTTGAAGTTTTTTCTGTTCAGATACGTCTTTAATAACGGTTATTATTTTTTCAACATATCCATTTTTATTCTTGATAGGGATTTTGCTTGTATTTGTATAAATTATTTCATCATAGTATTGTGTTTTTTCCTCACTCTGGAAAATTTCTCCGGTTTTAATAACATGCTCATATTCCATATCGACATGTCTTTCCTTAAGAAATGGAAAAACATCAAAAAGATTTTTATTTAATAAATTATTTCTTTTGATCCTGTCCCTGCCAAATCGTATTAATTCTTCGTTTACAGCAAGGATCTTAAGATCCCTATCAACAACATGTAACGCAAGATTTACATTGTTCAAGACTTCATCATTGAATTCTTTAAGATATTTTATGTTATCATAGAACCGGATATTCTCAATAGCTACTCCTATCTGGTTTCCGATAGCTGAAAAGAGTCCTTTATCTCTGTCTGAAAATATATGGGCTTCTTTGCTGCCGATTGATATTATTCCTAAAACTTTATCTTTTGATTTCAAAGGAATTATCGCAGAAGAAATATATTTATTAACAGTTTGTTCAGCATTTTTTATACCTTCAACTATCAGGACTTCATGTGTATTTTTCAAATCAAGAGGATCGAAGCATCCTTCCGGACCTCTGTGTACCCTGCAATCGAAATCACCTGTTTTCTCGTTAAAAATATATGCGTCTGCGCATTCCATATTTGTTAATTTCAGTATATTTTCAAGTGATCCTGACAATATTCTGTCGATATCGAATTCTTCACTGATACCCTTTGATATTTCATTAATCACAGTAAGTTCCCGGTTTCGAAGCATGATTTCATTTTCAAGAACTTTATGCTGTGTTATATCCCTTATGACCATTATAATATTTGAAATTCCCTTTTTATCAAGGAACAGCGATGAATTTATATCCAGGATTTTTATTTTACCATCAAATTTAGTCTTATGTGTAAATCTTATCGGCTTATTTGATTGTAATAATATATCGACAGGACACTCTTCTTTTTGTTTTTGCGGAGGTAAATCATTGAAAATCAGTTCATGGCATGTTTTTCCCGTCACTTCTGTTTCCTTCATTCCTGTCATCTTCAAGAAAGAACTGTTCATTTTGATGATTTGATGGTTAATGTTTATGACAATTATACCATCTTCAATGCTCTGGAACAATGTTTCAAGATAATTCTCCGCATCCTCGGTTTTTTCTTTTGAGGATATGAGTTCCGTAATCTTTTGATCCAGGTTCGAAGACATCTCATTAAATGTTTTCGCAAGTTCTCCTATTTCGTCATCAGAATTAACTTTTATCTTCTGATTAAGGATACCCCTGTTTATTTTTTTTGCTCCCTCAGTAAGTATCAGTATCGGCTCAGTCAATCGTTTTCCTATGAAATAAATAAATGTTCCGCCAAGTATTACAGCACCGATTGCTAAAAACAGGAGTTTATGTGAGGCATCAAGAATCTGTGCTCTTACCCTGTTTTCGGATAAACCGATATGTACATATCCAATATTTTTGAAAAGCGGTGCATCAAATTCATGAATAATTCCCTTTTCAGTCTCTAATATTTCTTCCTTCCTGACATTCTCAGGTTTGGCAAATTCTATCAGGGCTTTTGGGAATCCGCCCTCAAAAGTATGTACCAGTATGATTCCCTGTGAATCGGTCACAAAAATATATTCAATCTCAGGATAGCTATCCTTTAGATTATCAACTGATTTAATGATTTCAACAAAATCATTTATAAGAAAATTATTTGTTATTTCAGAAGCAAGGTTATTGGCTAATAAGAACCCTTCATTTCTGAACTGTCCCTCGATTATTCCGGTTTGTATGTCCTGAATTACAAAATAAGATCCTGCCATGATTAAAAATATAATAGCTAACATGGATATAATAATCCGGGAGCGCAGGCTGTTCATTGTATTTGTTTCCTCATTTCCCTGATTGAATCATAAGCACTATCATTGAGATTTACGAACTTATCAATCTTTACCATCGAAAGTATTTTTTTTCCTTCTTCATCTTTATCCATATCCAGGAAAACATTCCTCAGTCTTTTTTCCAAAAGAGGGTCGATATCCTTTGAAACCACCACGGGTGGGATACCAAAAGGTGGTGAGATTTCAATAATCCTTGTTTTTGAAATGATATCAGGACGCGTTTCCTTCATATACTCGTATACGAGGCTGTCAACAGCTGCACCTTCTGCTATTTGTTCAGCTACAGCAATAATGGAATTATCATGGCTGTATGTATAAAATGAATTATTTTTTCCCTGTTCGTCAATTCCAAAAAAAGATTCAGGTGTCTCATGGAGCAGGTAAAGCCTGTATGTCGGGTAAAGTTTTCCTGAATTTGATAATGGATCTGAAAATGCAAATTTCTTGCCTCGAAGGTCAGTTAAACCGGTATAATTGCTATTATTTTGGACTATTATATATGAATTGTATGTTTTATTCCCATGTACTACCGGTGCAACAAGTATCCTCATTCCGAATTCTGAGTTTCCGTCAATATATGCCCCACCGCAGACAAATGCAAAGTCTATTTTATTATTTTTAATAAGTTCATTTATTTCCAGATAACTTCTTCTCTGGATTATTTTAACCTTTTCACCAAGTTTTATCGAAATATATTGAATCATTCCGTCATAATATTCATATGACTCTTTCGGAGAAACCACAGAAGAAATTGCAGCCTTGACCGCTGTATCGTTTATCATTGTATCCGAATCCTGAACAATGCTGAGATTAACTTTTTCCGATTTTTCAATGCAACCTGATACTAATAAAAAAATGACCGTGAATAAATAAATATATTTCATTGGTCTATCCTTCCAGTAATTCCTTGATTAACCAGCCCCAATACTTTACAGTAACTATCAAACTTAAGGTTAACCCGATTGCAAGAAAAAAATATCCGAATAATTTTGTGTTCGCGAATGTTCCGAAAAATATGATTATGGAACCCGATAAAATAAAAAACATACCCAGATAATAGGTGCGGTAATATCTTTTCAATCCCATAACTTCCCCCAATCGCTTGCTGATGACACTTAAGAAGTAAAGTACAAGTGTAAATAACAGGTATGATGCCACGTCCAATAACTCAAGAAATTTGCTCATTTTACACCAACCATTATCCTGTACAGGTAAAAGCTTGCCAGCAAAGAGACGATCATTCCCGATAATTCAATAGTCTCAGATACAAGTGTGTCATAAGAAAATAAATGAATTGCAGCTGTTAAGAAACTGATTATCGGAATAATATAGAAATAATAAAAAGTCCTTACTCCGAATTTTTTTTGATAAAACTTTGCTATTGCAGCTATGAAAATCATAATAGAAGTTATTATGATCCATGAATAAGTTTCAATGATTTGCAGGAGTGAAATTTCAAACATAAAGTTATTTCTTAAACGCTTCCATAAAAGCCTGAGATAGAGTGTTTATGGGATTCCCGGATAATAATCCCGAGTATTCACTGAACGGAAGCTTTATTTCGGCCCCATTATTGCCGATAACGATTTCCCTTATTTCCTTATCATGATCGCTTCCTTTCATCTCGAGTAAGGATATGGCTTTTCGCATCTCACTTTTTATCTCTACATACCTTAGCAATATAACCGTATCAAGAAACGGAGAAATGCCCATCCCTGTGATCTGTGTTGCCCCTGTCAAGTTTGAGAGTTCATTAGTATAGATGGCGGTTACGTTCTTGCTCTTTAGTATGTTAGTGACAGTTCCAATATATTCTGGTAGCTGAGCATATTGGGGCAACATCCTCTGAAGCCTCCCGATCCCATCCAGCAGCAAACGTTTTGTTTTCATTGCATCAATTGTCTCTTCTATCTGGAGCGCCAATTCATATGCGTCATATTCAAGAGGAGAGATGATTTTTAGCAAATTTTTATTTTCAAATTCCTGCAAATTCCATTTTAACATATTAGAATTTGCACGGATCTGCTCAATGTCCTCTTCAAAAGAAACTATTATAGCGGGTTCATTTTTTAAAAGGCCATCCATGATAAATTGTGTTCCAAGTATTGTTTTCCCTGTTCCGCTTGAACCGGAAATCAATATTGAAGAACCGCGTATGAAGCCTCCCTTTGTCATCTTATCTACTCCTTTTACCCCGGTTGATATCCGTTCGTTGGAAACAGCAGTCCTGGCTTTAGCACGTATTCTTGGGAAAACATTGAATCCATCTTTGTTTATCTTGCAAGAATGTTTACCACCCTGGAATTCATGTCCCCTCATTTTGAGAACATTCAGATATCGGATATTAGTTTCATAAAAAGGTTCGTTGCTAATGTATATTATGCTGTCGACCATATAACCTAATGTACTCTTTATAAGCACATCCTGGGTAAATTCTCCGGTTAATAAAACAAGAGAATTCCATCCTTTCATGCTTGTGAAAAAATCATAGTAAAACTTCCTCTGTAATTCATTATCCAGCCCGTAAGCAAATACGTTTACAGGGTCAATGACGATTCTGTCCGGCTTGATAGTTTCAACATTTATTTCTATTTCCTTTATGATCGCTTCGGAACCCTTATGGATAGTATCGATACCAATAGGTACATATTTCACACTACCTTTGCCCAGAATGGCAATATTATAGAATGAGAATTTTGACATGAAATTATTTATCATGGCAATAGGTTCGGAAAGCGCGGTTATATACATACAGATTTCCTCATTTTTTGCGGAATTAAAAAGCGATTGCATTACCAGTGTAGTTTTTCCGGTGCCTGCAGTACCTGCTATCAAAACAATAGATGGTCTCAGGAAACCCCCCTCAAGCACTTTGTCAAGACCATTTACTCCTGTTATAACCTGTTTCATACTAGCTCAATCTATAATTTCAGACTATAACAAGCTTTCTATATCATCCTATTTAACGATTTCAGGTATGCATTTATCCTAAAATATTTTTTATCTGTTCAGATCCTTTTGTCATTTCTATTAAAATCAACCCAAGACCTGTATCTGGTTTTGTCATGACCAGAAGCAGTGCTTTTGGTCCAGCGCCTGTTCCTATTATCCTGCCGGCTTTGGATTCAACGATTATTCTTTCCGGGATACCTTTTCCAAGCTCTGTTGTTGCTGTTTCCGCAGCTCCCATCATTGTAGCTGACATAGCAACAAAGGTCTCAGCAGGCTGTTTTTTACTTATGGTCGAACAGATTAGCAAGCCATCCCTGCTTGCGACGGCTGATGCTTCCACACCTCCGATATTGTTAATATTTTCTAGGACTTTTTCAAGCAGTTCTATTGTTGTCATATTGTTTTACAATTACATTTGCTTTTAATGATTATATTTAAATCATAATAATCACAATTAAACTTATTATGATCATGTACATACCGAGCCTGACAAATCACTGTTTATGATTCGGATATATATGAAGATTGTTATTGTCCAGACAATGTTGCTCAGTTTAATCAATCTTGACCAGTTTAAGCAATGTTGCTCATAACATATTATATATTTTAGCAATCTATATGTGTATGTATATTGATTATATTGCTACCATTAAGCAATACTTCAATTGTTTAATTATAGGATAGACTATAGGTGTTGATTTCGTTAAAAAGGTGGCAAATAGATGAATATCAGGGACATGCTCCATCTAACAGCTTGCTCTGATCTGCGAAGGAATATCCTTATCAGCTTGAATGAGCATGATAAATCACTGCGCGAACTGCGGGAGGAGCTGAAAACAAGCTCAACCACAGCACTGCATGCCTTAAAGGAACTTGAAACGAGTAACCTGACTTTTCAAACTAAAAATAAAAATTACGGGCTTACTAATATCGGCAGGACTTTATCGCTAAAGCTGCTGGATTTGATCAGTGCGGTAGAGGTATTAAAAAAGCATGAACGATTCTGGCTTGACCATGATATGAGTGGGATTCCGGAGCATATGCTTGAAAAGATCGGATGGCTTAAAAGTTCAAACCTGATCGAAGATACGGCAACTGATATTTTTAAAGTCCACACTAATTTCATTACCTTGTTAGCATGTGCTAAGGAAATTAAAGGCATCTCTTCAATCTATGTCCCTGAATTCATGAATCTGTTTTCAGACCTTATAATAAATAAAAAAGCGGAGGTGGAACTTATATTAACACAGGAAGTGATAGGTAAAATCGATAAATCGGTTATAAATAATATTATTAGTGATAAAAGCCTTAAGTTTAAATTATACATTACCAGAGAAGAAGTAAAAGCTGCTTTTACAGTCACGGATTATTTTTTTTCCCTGGGTTTGTATCATTTTAATGGGAATTATGACTATAATAGGGACCTGTTGAGTTATGATAGGAAAGGGATTGAGTGGGGAAAAAATCTATTTGAATGGTATTTAAAACAAGCAGAAAGGATTTAGATAAATTTAAATGTCCTATTTCTAAATTCAATGCTTGTATTATATGCTTTTTAAAGATTTTTTATTTTTTCATTGGTAGATCTGTATCTTTTCTGACCCAAAGTTCTTTATTTATTGCAATCAATTGTCTTTTTCTGGTATATTTTTCTTTCTTGCTTTATGGTATTGATGAAGATATTAATTTGCTTCTATCTTCTTTTTTTATTACCTATACCATATATGGTCTTGACAAATTATCTAATATAAAAGAAGATTCAATAAGCCTGCCAGAAAGAGCAGGGTTTATTTACAGGTACAGGATGATTATTACTGCCACTATAGCAGCTTCTTATTTTTTTGCATTCTATTTATCCATCTTAAAAAATTGTTATTCTCTTTTAATAGTCCATTTTCCTTTATTAATTGGAATAATATATAGTATAAAAATATTAAAAATAAGATTGAAAGATATAACTGGAATCAAAAATGTTGTGGTTGCATTATCATGGGCAGTCTTGGGAACTTTTTTCCCTGTGACTGTCCATTTTAAAGATTTTAATGAAATAATTTACATATTTTATTTTATTTTTATGAAATTTTTTATTAATACTACATTATTTGACGTTCGGGATATTAAAGGCGATAGTATGAATGGAGTAATAACAATACCTGTTTTTTTAGGTTTGAAACGGACCAAAAAACTTCTATTTACATTAAACTCAACTCTTATTCCCTGGATTGTTCTGTCCTATTTGCAGGGCTTTTTCCATGCATATCTCTTTGTTTTAACATTCACAATTATTTATGGATATTGGTATATCCTGCATTTTTGTGCGGAAGGCCTGGAAATAGGAAAATCTCTCGATTTGCTTGTAGACGGTGAATGGGTAACTGTTATAATCGTTACATTAATATCTATTAGATTAATATAATTATAAGGAAGATGTTTTTTCGTAGTTCAATTATTCAATAAATATAGCAGGTCTCATCGGGGCTGCCTGCTTACTTTTCCCCTGCGGATCATACCCTGGCTCATCGGCGCTGTATATCTCGATATTACATCCTATCTCGCGGCTTAAAAAATCCACTGCTTCATAGAGAGCTTTTGTTTCATCAAAGTCCACCTCTGTCAGGGAATTCATCAAATCAATTTCCATTCCCTGGACATCAGTAATTGTCTTTTGTGCAAATTTCGGGATTTCCTTTGCATACCGGCGCATAACAGGATCGCCCATGAGTGCATTCATGAGACTTTTCATATCAAGGATGTCATCTTTTTTCATCATTATGGCTTTTACCAATACTTTTTTCTTCCAAGAAGCCGCAGTATAAAGGATTACCCTTTTTGGCTTGATTCTAATGAGCCGGATTATTTCTTCTATGTCCCGGAGGGTATTGCCGGTTATTTCTTCTGCGAGTTCCGCTCCCCTGTCAATGAGAGAAATATTTGCTTCCGGGAACTTATCCAAAGAAATAAAATTCTTGCCTGATTGCTCATGGATTTCTTCACAAACGTGTGGTGTAAATGGTGCCATTAATCTGATCCATGTATCAAGGATTTCTTTTCTCGCTGAAATACCTCCACGCCTTTCGTACCATTTCATGTCGTTCATCATGTGATAAAAAGCATTCTGGATCGCCCTTCTTGTCTGCATTTTATTGAGAGCATCAGCAGTTTCCTTAATCCTGTATTGTAATTTGCTTAACATCCATTTATCTATGAACTTTAATTCGGAATTACCTGGATTTTGTTCTCCATTAATGTAATCATAAGCCGTTTTATAGAATCTTTCAAACTGTTTTCGTGTAGATTCAATATCTGCAGAACGCCAATCAGCATCCTGGACATGCTCGGCTGTGCTAAGGATATAAAGACGCGTAATATCAGCGCCATATTCCTTTACAGCAGATTTTAATGTGAGAATTGGTCCTTTGGATTTACTCATCTTTTGCCCTTCAAGTGAAACAAAACCATTGATGGCAATAGCACGCGGCCAATGGATCTCAGGAAAAATGGATACATGATGGAATAAGAAAAACAACAGGTGGTTCGGGATCAGGTCTTTTCCCGAAGAACGAAGGTCAACGGGATACCAGTAAAGAAAATCGTTCCTGATATTATTGATTATGTTTATATCAATCCCGGTACTTGAGGCTGCATCTTGAGCAGTTCCTTCGCCGAGCAGGCAATAATTGAAAAACTCTTCCTTTAATTGTTCGGGTTCGAATTTATCCAGATATTTTGCAATAATATAATAGCTCATGTAGATGGTCGAATCTCCCAATGATTCTATTACCCACTCAGTATCCCATGGAACCTTTGTCCCAAGCCCTTTTCGCCTTGCACATGCTTTATCTTTCAACCAGTCTATCTTATTTTCAAATTCCACTCTTAATTCAGGCGGTATTATTTGCATATTTTCCATGCACTTATAAACCTGTTCTTTCCAGGAAGGTTCTGAATAATTCAGGAACCACTGGTCTTTTACCATTTTTATAACGCATGTCGTTCCGCACCTGCATACCACAGGCTGTTTGCTGAACTCATAGAACATGTCTGCTACCCCATGTTCAATAAGGTCATGCGTAAGCACATCTTTTATTTTAGAAACTGCCATTCCCGCATATTTTCCGGTTGTTTCTGTCAGAACGCCTCCATGGAATTCCCGCCTGTAAACAAGCTTTGTTGCTTCTTCGGCTCTGGGATCGTTCTGGTCTTTTACTTTTAATTCTAAGACCGCATCCACAGCAGGATATTTCCCATATTCGGGTACTTTTATCAGCGAAATGAGCTGGATTGAGGATACATCTTCCGTAATTGCGTATTTTGAAAGATCCGCCCCGGCAAGATCACGCAGCGCAAGGTAATCGTATGGGGCATGCGCAGGAACGCTCATTACGATACCGCTGCCGTTTTCGGGGCTGACAAAGGATGCCGGCAGTATTGGAACAAGAGAACCGGTGACGGGATTTGTTACTTTTTTACCTATAAGCTCATCACTGTTGATCTCCCCGACCAGTTCCACGTTCTTATCGGTGAATCTGAGTTTATCATAGGCCTCCTTACTTACGATCCATGTCTCACTGTTTACCCTGACCCTTAGATGAAGTATCCTGGGGTTGACCCAAAGATTCGTTACACCGAACACGGTTTCAGGACGAAGAGTGGCACAGGGAAGGATATCTTCGCCGAGTTTGAATTTAATAAGAGTATAATCAATAATTGTGGCATCTTCACCCTTTAAAATATCGTGGTCCTCTACCGGGTTTTCATCGTGCGGGCACCATCTGACCGGATGAGCCCCTTTTACTACCTTGTTCTTACTTCGAAGCAGGTTGAACTGCCAGGTGATCAGTTTCTTATAATGCGGATCTGTTGTTGTGAATTTTCTTCGCCAGTCAATAGAAAATCCTATGATTTTCATAGCTGTTTCATCTTCTTTGCTGAAGTATTCAACTATTTGCTCGGGTGTCTGGATATTATCAAGGGTCTCAAAAGGAATCTGATGGAGCTGATTATATACCCGTATGGTCTCAGGATCTTTATTTTTTATCTGTTCGGCCAGCCCAACTATTGGCGTTCCTGTAGCATGAAATCCCATCGGGAACAAAACATTGTATCCAAGCATCCGCTTATATCGCGCGATTACATCGCCGATCGTGAAAGTTCTTGTATGTCCTGCATGGAGGTTGCCGTTTAAATAAGGGTAAGGGATTGTGATAAAAAATTTTTCACGGCCATCGGGTTCAGGCTCGAATATCTTTGCCTCACTCCATTTGCGCTGCCATTTTTCTTCTATTTCACACGGATCATACCATTCTTTCATTATTAATTCCCCACTTTGCACAACTTATTAGGAATCATGCAGATTGTTTTATTCCTAATTACGTTCATCTTACTAGCTTGGTGACACATGTGCATCAAAATAATTTGAAGACAGATAAACTTTATGAAACCTGTGTACTGTCAAGTTGTCGGTTGTTAATATTATAATATTAAGTAAATCATAGATGATTGCCTTCCTTGAAATAGCGAAGTCCTTTCAGCAACCGAAGACTTGACAGAACCTCAGTTAGACAATATTTATTCAACACAACAGGAAAAATTAAATCTTTTTATTCCACGTGCAATAAGCTGTTGTGAGAATCTCTCAAAAAACAGTAAATCAACATGCGTTATCAAAACAGCACTGAATATTATTATATTAATCCATTATTTTTTTGTTATAGCCCCGAAGTCCGGCAAGCCATTAAATCCCTGCCCTCCAATCAAAATTTACAGGATATGGGAAATTTTGAGGATTTTTGATGGTTTTTTGCTTGCTTTCAGAAGAAAAATCACTTCATTTTGACCAGTACATTATAAATAGAATGCTGTAATTAGTAGTATTTATGAGACTGCAACAGAAAACTAAATTGAAAACACCCAACTATTCCAAGAAACAGGTCTCTAAGATGGTTAGCAAAGCCCTTAAGAGCAATTATTCAACACTTGTTAAGTTAAAATAACGGTATGCTGCCTAATAAATTCCAGGCAGAATAAAAATAGACTGTTACTATTCTCTTTTAAAACTCTTGCCGAAGCTTCATTACAAGTTCCGTATACAGATAACCTTGCATCATAACAAGCATCTTGGAAATTAAGAGCCTATTCATCTGTGTGACTGAAAGCATAGCCATTCATTTCAAGAAAAATCTTTACTGCCGTTAACGCTGTTCTATGGTTAGCATCTGGAAATGCCTGTAATAAAATTATGTTCTTCAGATAATAAGCTGCCATCTCAAGGATATCAAGACTCGGAGTATATTCTACCAATTTTTCAAGTTTCTTTGTTAAAATAGGGTCATCTTTGTTTTCATATTGTATCCACGGCTCTCTTATGGACATTCCTTTAATTTGTTGATTGATTTCTAATATCATATCTAACGTCAGTATTGTTATTTCTCTTATAGGAATAATAGTAGTCCCCAAAGTCTCTTGGGACATTGGTTGACGCATTACATTTTTCGTTTGTACCTTTTCTTGTGCTGCTTTGTGATCTGGGGCTTTCCCTGATGCATCGGGGGTTTTGTGCCACCCCGATCCACATTTCTTTTTTTTCATAACATCCGATTCCCTGAGAAGAAATTCTGTTACTTCTCCCGCGTATTCTGGCTCTTTTAGCTTTGTCATCATTTTACATTTCGCATAACGAGATCGCCATGCTCAATAAGCCAGGTGACTTTATCGCCCTTATTTAATCCTATAGACTGAGCCAAGACAATTAGTAAAAAGCTTTAACGGTTTGGGTTGAATTTATAAACAACCACATCCCCATATTCAAACACCTTTTCAAACATCTCAGTATGTTTTTCAAAAAGTTGCGGCTTCCCAAATCTTTTTGCCTCAGCCTCCCCAAAATATATATAAGAAACATTATACTTCATTAAAAGCCCCTCTACTTCGTGAATGTCACCAGATGCATAAATTTTCCCGACATCAGACCAGCGCATGTCTATCTCGCTTCTTGCCGGGAATCTCCAGTTAATCTCATGCCCGGCCCAGCCTATAACCGTTGGAAGTCCGGAAAAGGTAGTGATCGCGGTATTCCATTTATATAAATCACCGGGTGCCTGAAGTATGACCGGCTGCCCTGTGATATTTTTGGACCATAATATCGCTTCGTAGTCCTGAGGATGCTCTTTCTTAACATATTCCAGCCCGTCAAGTTCAGGAATACCTGCAAAGCCTCCCGACTTTCCGATAGTTGCAAGAACAGGATATATTGAGGCCAGGAGGATTATGACAACTACTGCAGCACTCCATACTTTTTTTGAAGTAAAATGATTACGAAACAGGAATACGATATAACCGGCACATATACCCCAGATCACCCAGTTCTGGAGATACATTTTAAAAACGGTATTCAAACGGACATAAAACGGGTTCCCACTTCCCAGCGCATCCCGGATATAAAAAAATTCACAAAACAGGGATATAAATACACCAGCAATGATCAATATAAAAATAAAAACTTTATTCTTATCTTTCTCTTTTAAAACGGAAAGTAGTGATAGGAGAAGTAGAGGTATAAGTAATATTAAAAGTTCGAATTCACTGGTTTTTGGATTTTCCACATTGTCCAGAATAAAAAGTTTAAATTCAAATATCATTATAAATGCAGCTACCGCCAGCAAAACCAGTGATAACCTCATTACTTGTTTATTTAGATCCTTTATATTTCTCAGGATGAAGCTATAAATCAGGAACAGGAGTATTCCGTAAATAGCTACATAGAAGATCAACGATGTTCTTCCTTCGGGGATTAATGATAGTGTTTTATCTATTTTATAAGAGAGATGGTAGGGTAGATAAAGTAAATAGCTTGCTGCGGTAATGAACGCTATCGCAACAAAAGATCTCAGGAAATCTTTTTTTGTTATCGGATTAAATAGTTGATTTGAACCGATCACCATAATCGCCAGAATCAGATACACCGGATAATCCCATGTATTCAGGGGATACAAGAAACCTATAGACAGCCCCGTAATCAGGACCGTACGCCAATCAATAGAATCGTATTTCATTATATTCAACAGAAGAAGAATTACAAGGAGCTGGAAGGTAATTGAGATCATGTGCGGATGCAGATCACCATGAAGGAAGCTAAAATAAGGAAATTCATTAATAGTACCGGGGATAACGCGCGAACTTGTCCAGTAACTAAATGAAAATATACTATCGATCACATTTTCTTTCCTGAAAATATCTATCAACTGGAAAAAACCCACAAGATTTCCCGCAACAGTCACAAAAAACGCGGTAAGAATCCCATACTTTGTTCTTGCGGTGAGATTGAACCCGATACCGAATGCTGTTGTAAAAGATAATGAAAAAAATGAAGCTGTGGCAAGATTAAAAGCTATCGATGGCAATATTCCGGTGATTTTTATCAAATTCGCAACTATCAAATATCCGAAATAGTAATAATAAGTTATAGTACCCGACATCCACGGATCAAGAGGAGGAAATGCGGTTGTTCGAAGCAGGCTGTTAATGAATGTCATATCCATGAATTTTTCACCGCCCGTCCAGTAAATATTGGGACTGTAAGCGCGTATCAATGCAAAGATCAGATATAAAATGAAAAAAAGTATTTCAAATTTGATAATATATTTTTTATCAAAAGAAGCAAATCCTTTTTTTATCGATACCAGGAACGAAAATACTGCTATAATAACCAATGACAGCAGCACGGAGACATAAGAATAACCGATGGCAATAGAAATGATCCAGCTAATATATGTAACAAGCAGCAGCCCAAGCGGCTTTGAAGCGCAATAACCTTTGTCCTTTAGATTCCTGCACAAAAACGATGAAATCGGAAAAGTTACAAAACCTGTGATCTCTAAAACAAGCCACCAAGTTATAATATCAGACAGGTTCAATCCCATAAGAATTCATACCATAACTTGAATATCTGGGATCCCATCCCGAAGACATCCTTAACAAGGTTGACTTTGGTTGTGCCTCCATGTTTCCAGACGACCGGAAATTCCTTTACCCTGTATCCGGCGCGCTGTGCCCTCACGAACAATTCTGTATCCCAGAACCAGTGAGTATCTTTGATATCATCCATAAGCGCAAACAGGGCTTCGCGCCTGAAGGATTTGAAACCGCACTGGTGGTCATATAGTTTCGAACCCAGCATGAGACGCGTCAGGTAATTGAAACCCTTGCTTGCAAATCCTCTTTTGAAAGGCCGCTTGACATTGCTTTCCGGAAGCATCCGCGAGCCAGTGGCAAAATCATAGCCCTCACGGATAGATAGGACCAGCTCTTTTAGATGCTTCATATCGGTTGCAAGGTCAACATCTATATATCCGAGGATCTCTCCGCTTGATGCCTTAAATGCCCGGTTCAAGGCGCGACCCCTTCCCTGGCGTTTATCCGAATGCAGATGTATCACGAAATCATATTTTTCTGCAAGCGATTTACAGATGTTGTCTGTGCCGTCAATGCTGCCGTCTTCAGCGATTATTATTTCAAAAGACGATGTAATTTCGCCAAGAGTTGCTGCAGTTCTTTCAACAGTTCTTTCTATTCGTCTGGATTCATTATATGCAGGCAAGACAATTGAAACTTCTACTATATGAATACCCCCATTTAAATAAAAATGTTGCTTGAAAAGATTTTTGGATTTATTCTCGGCCCCTATCAAAATGAAATGATCTTATTTCATTCCATACACATTTTTTTTCCTTCTTTCTATGGTATCTTTTAACCGGTCTCTGTCTGTGGATGGGGGTCTCACCTCAATGAGTTTTTTCTCTTCCCTTGCAGGAGGCTTACGCTTTCGGGTTTCCCATACATTATCATATACATCCGACATTTTTCATTCACCTTTTCTCTTGTTATTTTTACTTTTATTGATTTCATTCTTTATAAAACGAGAGGGTACAGAATATTTCTTCTTTTAACACCCGGCATTATTTTGTTCTGTCCTGATAACGCTATTTCTCAATACCCCTATGCCCTCTATTTCGACTTCAATTTCATCCCCGGCGAACAATTCACCCACTCCTGGCGGAGTGCCTGTAGCTATAATATCTCCTGCTTCAAGTGTCATTATACCCGAAATGAACTCGATCAGTTCAGGTACATTGAAAATAAGATTGGAAGTTCTTGAATCCTGCCGCACTTTACCATTTACTCTTGTTTTAATAGAGAGGTCTCTGACATCCAATCCGGGGTCGGCTATCAAAGGGCCTACAGGAGCAAAAGTATCGAAGCTTTTTGACCGTGTCCACTGTCCATCTTCCTTCTGGAGATCTCTTGCAGTTATATCGTTAAAGCATGTATATCCCATGATCACATGACCGGCATTTTCGGACGGAACATTTTTGCAGCGTTTTCCTATTACAATGGCAAGTTCAGCTTCATATTCAACGCGCTGGGCTATATCAGGACATATGATTTTTCCAAGATGGCCTATTACAGCAGATGGGGGTTTAAGAAATATTAAAGGTTTTTTCGGTACCGGCATATTCAATTCCCTGGCATGGTCCGCGTAGTTTAATCCCACACAAATTATTTTGCTCGGGTTTGTCGGTGACAGCAACTCAAGGTCTGAAAGAATAAATGTATCACAATAAAGTCCCCTTTCAACGATAACCCGCTCTCCCTTAACAACACCCTGGAACACTTCATTGTCATATTTAAACCTTCCAATCATAAATTGTTACCTTTTCTTTCTAAATGCTGCATCTGTACCTATTAAGATTTTGATTATACAAAAATATTAATTTTTCTAATGGAAAGCTTTATGCATCATAAGTATAATAATGATGAGTAATATACATTGTCATTATACGGAGGAAATAAGGATGAAATATGTTCATGTCCAGTCAGTACTTCCGCAAGAGGATGTGATTGCACTGAAAGCAAAAACTGGAGAATCCTCGGTAAAAGAAGCAATTTCAAAAGCTGTATATTATTATTTAAAATACGCCAAGGAAGATTAATATGAAAGAAGTTCCCAAATATATTACATCCATCCAGATCCAGGCAAACGAGGTGAGGAATCTAAGCATTTCACTGGGATTTGAAAAAAATGGTGCGATGATGTTAAATTTTCAAGATACCGCCGAACTGGATCAGGACTCCTCATATATCAATGAGGCTGCTTACCCGAATAGCGCAATTATAACCCGCGGAAAGTACTCAATGTGGCTTTCTATGTTTACAAGACACATAAAACCGTGTATTGATGAGAATGATTTTAAGGATTATTAACCATTACTGGACATGGTTACTATTGCTATACTGATTGGTTCGGAATCAGACAGGCAAATTGCGCAAAGAACAATAAAAGTGCTTGATAATGCAGGGATCGATTATGATATTCAGGTTCTTTCAGCTCACAGGAACCCTATAGAGCTTGAGAAGTACATACAGGAAAGTGATGCGCAGGTATTTATCGCAATTGCGGGATTATCGGCAGCTCTTCCGGGAGTGGTCGCTTCACGGACAAAGAAACCTGTAATAGGCGTGCCGGTAAGTTCAAAACTGGGGGGGCTTGATGCGCTTTTGTCAATAGCCCAGATGCCAAAAGGAGTGCCTGTCGCTTGTGTGGGGATAGATAATGGTGAGAATGCGGCATACCTGGCATTGAGGATACTGAATGTGAACTGAACCCATAAGTTGAAGCTATGCTATAAACCCAATGCAAAGGCCACTGGCACAGGAGGTGCAACTATGCCATGTGCAGTCAGCGCCGCAACAATCGCTAAGTGGATAAATTCAGAAAGGTTTTCTACCCTAATTTCTTAATTACCTGGTTGTATTCAATTTTCCCTCGATGAAGACTCATCCTCAAAAATAAAGACCTCCTCTATTTTAGATTTTAAAACTTTAGCTATGTCATATGCGAGTTTTAATGAGGGGTTATATTTTCCTTTTTCTAAGAACAGGATGGTTTCTCTTCTTACACCCACCTTTTTAGCAAGTTCTTCCTGGGTTAAATCGTATCTTGCCCGCAGCTCCTTTATCCTAGTTTTCATTATGTTTCGCCCTTTTTGTCAAGATAATACCCAATAATTATCCAGGAAAACACGCAGACAAACCAAATTACATTTACGGTCATTGTATATTCCAGCCCCAATTCAAAGGCGCTGTTAGCCACGCCAGAAATCATCAATACTGAAATAAGTAAGAAAAATGCGAAAAATCCCGCCCTCTCGAAGGCGCGCCTTGACCGCTCGTCGGCTATTGTTTTTCCTTCTAATTCCGCCGTTATTCTTTTGCGATTAAAATAAGCGGTAACCAAAATAAATGAACCCAGCATGAAACTGGTAATTGTCAGGAAAAACGGCTTTCTAAACAGCCCCAACAATGCAATCGCTAGCAAAAGTATGCCTAGTGCCATGTTAATCTTGTTCACTAAAAGCATTTTTTTATTTTCCTTATCATTGATTTTCATCAAATATCGCCTTTTTTGTGGAAATAAAATGCAAATAACGCATATAACACAAACATGCCTAAGGGCAAAAAAAACCCCACCTCAATAAAATTTATCTCAGGCGGCGGAAATCCAATGTTGAGCATACCGAAAATACCCAGAGAAAAGATAGTCAACCATAGAACATAATATGCCGCCTTTTCTGAGCCTCTTTGTCCTCGTTCATCGACAAGAATAACTGTTGGTTTTGGTTTTGTTGATTGATATATCGTTCTTACCAGCATAGTGGCCCAAATAGCAGTAAGGACTGACATATGCTGATTTGATGTATTTTGAAGCCAACGCGCAAAAAAAATAAACACAAAAAAAATAAGAAAACCCGCGTCAAACAAAATATCTTTATCTTTCCTGAATTTCATTTATAACATTTTATTATGTATATATAACATTAATCTATTTAAAACCCTCTGTTTTGTTGCCTCACCGCGGGGCAACCTGACAAGCCATCCTGTTGAGGACGTTCAATATTGGCGAACCGAAATCCTGCGTCAGGCCAGGCTGTTGAGAGTTACAGGAAGCTCCATACGGCGTTTGCAGAGTGTGGTAGAAATCAGCATGGGAAGTTTCAGCAAAATCGATTACACTTTCAAAAAGTATGGTGGAGGAAGCCAAAAAAGTTATTTTTTAATGGATAAGATAGGAGTTAAAACGGCTTCCTCATTTAACTTATAGAATCCAAATCAATATAAATATTCTGACAATTATTTGAGTTTATTTTGCATTTTAAAGTCATTATAAAGTATATTTTAGTTTTTATTAGTATTTACACTAATATAATTTTATATAAAGTCATATTTTGCTTTTGATTGCAACCAATTGTGTTTGAAATATATTGAAAATAATCTCTCCCAAACATCTTGTTACCTGCATGGCTCTGCTTGGAGCCAGAAGGTGCCATCACAATTTTGCAGGAAAAGCCTGATTATGCCCGTTAGCACTAACAGAAAGCGTAGAAATGAATGTGAACCGAACCCATAATTTTGAACTATGAACCCATAAATTGAACCACTTTATTCTTTACATCTTCGACGTTTTTCGGTATCTCCACAACAAAAACCGCTCCACACCCGGGGTTATCCTCAACCCATATCCTGCCTTTATGAAGCTCTACAATCCTCTCTGCAATCGCAAGTCCCAGGCCTGAACCTTTCACGCCATTCTTTTCAGCGCGGAGGAATCTATCAAAAATCCTGCTCTTATCCACATCACGTATACCTTCCCCGAAATCCAGTACTCTGATTCTCCAGAACTCACCCGCATCCATGCTGTCTACGATAATTCTTTTTCCTTCAGGTGCATATTTTACTGCATTGGAGATGAGGTTGGCAAATACATCTTCGATCATTTTGTTACCGCTTACCAGCATACTATAAGTGATATTGTTTTGAATAACCATTCCTGACCTGGAGGCTAAAAGAGCAAAACTTTCAACCACTCTCTTAATCACCTCTTTTAAGTCTATGGTCTCAAAATCAATACTTTCCAAACTCTTGATTTTAGAGAACATAGTTGCGTTCTCTATCAGCTCATGCGCCCTGACCAGGCTTTTCTCAATACGCTCAAGATACGCATTTTTCTTGGAGTACATCTGTTCTTCCTGGAGAAGTTGGATATAGCCGCTGGCGACAGTCAGGGGGTTTATAAGGTCGTGGTGCATAATATCGATAAAGAGCTCTTTCATGCGGTTGGATTCCTCAAGCTCCCTGGCATATCTCTTAATTGCTTCTTCAGTTTGCTTGCGCTCTGTGATGTCGCGGGATATGCTGCCGACCTTCCAGCCCTTACTCGTCTTGACGAGAAAAATCAGCACCTGAACACTGCGCCGGGTTCCGTCAGGACGCTGGATATCATTCTCCCACAACTGGTTCAACCATTGTGAACGTCCTGTCATAATCAATTCAAGCATGTTGGCTTTCAGTTTTTCGTACGCTTCCGGGGTTTTCTTCTTCAGGGGAGACATCTGGAACTGAACATCCCAAATAGGTCTGCCTACTGCTTCAGCCCGCTTTATGCCAATGATCTGCTCTTCAGCCCGGTTCCATTCAATAACAATTCCCTGTTCATCGGTAAGAACAATGCCGTCGCCCGATTGTTCAACAATGCTACGGAACTTTTCCTCACTATCAAGTAATGCCTTCTCTACCAGCTTGCGTTCTGCCTTATCGCGCTCTATTGTGCCGCTAATGAGCTGCGATAGCTGCAGAACAACAATGCTATTAACCGCTACGGAAACTAATACCGCAAGCGCTGTTCTAAGCGCTGCGTTTATAATTAGCTGCGAGAACAAATTGTAAATAACAGCGTGAGCCAGGACAAAGATAAGTATCACCAGAAGAAAATAGCGAAGTAAAAGCACGCGTATCGATGGACTGACAAATAATCTCAGAGGAAAGTGACCCGGACCTGCAGTGGCGATTAATCCGACGGTCAGAAATACAAATGAAATTCCTGTTGGTAGCGACACCGGTCTTATCTCCCCGCCGTAAAGCAGCGGGGTGCCGTATGAATATCCCAGAAGAACTACCAGGTTCACCAGGATTACAATAGAAGCAAAACCGATTGATAAACCTGTCGCACGGCGCACATGTGTAAGCAGTAACATCATTGCGGCACAGGAAAGAAGAAAACTGATAGCAGTGACGGGAGACATGGGATCGGCGCCATATATACCGGGATCAAGAGACAGAATCCTGCTGATTAGAAATTCTTCAATAATTGCATTAACGCCAGTGAAAAACCGGATAAGGTTCAGTAAGGCCGCAAGCAAAATAAAAAGTACAGTAGCTAGAACGCTCATCCTGGCTAACCTTCGTGAGGGTTTATGGAGGTAAAAGAACCATGTGCCTCCCAGCAGGATAAATGCCAGTGCTGAGGCCGGAGCCTGCGGGATTGAATTTGAGCCCAGGCTGGCAAGATTATGCATATCCGTTTCCCAGCCTGTTATCACAAGGATACCAAGGACTGCTACGATGGCACTGCATACAAGTGCTATACGATTGAAATTATCTTCTGGCATGAAATAATTGGATGGCTTTGTAATAGGTGTGCTGGAACTGCCATATTGTCTGGTGATTTTGAATCTCACTAAAATTAGTGTAATACCGTATGTATACTTTGTGTATACTTTGGTATACTTGAACCCATCCAATAATTAGGCAGGATTAGCTGAATCTTATCATGAGAATAATATGTAATTTGAGGTAGGGGAATTATTGGATCGTTTCCCTTCTTTGCAAAGCTTTAACTTGCTTTAGCTCAAATTAATGATTCCCATGAACGATATTTTTAATAATGCATATAAAGCTCTTGAGTTTGCGAGAAATGAGGGAGCGGATGAAGTTGAGATCTATTGTATAAAAGGTAGGTCTATTTCGATCGATATTCACAGGGATGTCATCGATCTTGCAAAAGAAAGTCTTGTTTCGGGAATCGGTATAAGGGCTATAGTAAAAGGGGCGGTGGGTTTTTCCAGCACAAATGATGTCATGCGCATCAAAGAAGCTTCTGCTCTTGCTGTAAAATCAGCACGGGTAAGAGGGAGTGACCCCCAATGGTCAGGGCTTCCGCAAAAAAAGAAACAACCCATTGTAAAGGATATTTTTGATAAGAAAATTGCAGATATCGATATAGAGTCCTGTATTGATTTTACTTCGGAGCTGATCAACGGAGCAAAGTCCATCCCAACTATTATTCCTACTTCAGGGCATTTTGTATGCGGAAATTCAACCAAGCTCATTTTGAACTCAAACGGCGTTGAAATAGAAGAAGAAGATACGATAGTACAGGCTTCCATGGATGTTATTACTGAGAATGCACCTATTTCAACAGCGTCCGAATTTGATATGTCACGAAAACTGGATGTGGATTTCTACAAACTCGGGGAAAAAGCCTCTTCTCTTGCCTTACGGTCGCAAAATGGCATAAACACACAAACCCGTGATTGCACTGTTCTTCTTGAACCCATGGTCATGGCAGATCTCCTGGAAAATACGATCGTGACCTCAGTAAACGCAGATAATATCCAGAAAAGAAGATCAGCCCTGATAGGGAAAATGGGTACTTCGATAGCTGCGGATCAACTTTCCATTATTGATAACGGGATTTTTTCCGGTGGTCTTGGTACTTCATCATGTGATGAAGAGGGGACGCCGTCCCGGATAACTCCTATCATTAAAGACGGCATATTAACATCGTTCATTTACGACTGCTATACTGCAGGCAAAGAAAAACGAGAAAGCACAGGAAATGCCGTCAGGGCGTCTTATACTTCCACGCCTTTGATAGGTATTCGAAACCTGGTAATCAAACATCCGTCATCAGATATAATTGCAGAGACAAGCGACGGCGTTATTGTTAATACTGTTATTGGCGCCCATACTGCAAACCCTATTTCCGGGGATTTTTCAGTAGAAGCCAGGAATTCTTTTGAAATAAAGGATGGTGAGATGGCATCCCCTATCAAATCGATGATGATATCCGGAAATATCTTTGAGCTAATGAAGAATATCGACGGAATAGGAAAGGATGTCAGGAAGGTCGGGAATATAATCACACCGACTGTAAAGGTAGCGAAGATGAGAGTTATAGGAAATTAAAATTTTTCCCCAAAATCTTAAATAAAGATGAGTCACAGTTGATAATGGTGTTAGTCTATGAAGAAAGTTCTCATTGTTGTTGATATGATAAATGATTTTGTCACGGGGAAACTTGGAAGTGACCGCGCTCGTAATATCGTTCCGAACATCGTTGCTCTTGTAAAGAAAGCGCATGAACTTGGGGTTCCTGTAATATTCCTGAGGGATGCTCATAACAAAACCGATAGGGAACTTGGCATCTGGGGGGAACATGCAATGAAAGGCAGTAAGAGTTCAGAGATAATCCCGGAGCTTAAACTTGAAAAAAATGATGTTGTAATAGAAAAAAAATGGTATAGCGCTTTTGTGGATACGGAACTTCCTCAAATATTAGAGAAATTGAATGCGGATACACTGATCTTTGTGGGTGTGAGCACAGACATCTGTGTCCAGAATAATGTTGCAGGAGCATATTTTTTGGGATATAACACTATTGTCCCGCGTGATTGTACAGCTTCAATAGATGAGGGGTCTTATGAATTTTCACTTAAATATATGAAGAATATTTTCGGTACGGAAATCATATCATCTGATAAGGTTTTCTAGCAAAGATGACCCTGATGATCTCCGGGATCGATGAAGCAGGAAAAGGCCCTGTACTTGGCCCTATGTGCGTTGCAGGAATACTGCTTGAAAGAGCAAAAACAGAGGAGCTTTTAAGGATCGGGGTGAAGGATTCAAAACAATTGACCGCAAAAAAACGGGAAATCCTTGCCGGGAAGATTAAAGGGATAGCTGAAAAATATTTTATCCTTGAATTGAGCCCATCTCTGATAGATGAACTCAGGAAGATAATAACAATGAATGAAATAATGGTTCTGTGCTTTGCGGAAGTCCTTGAAGAATTAAGACCGGATCATGCTTTTGTAGATGCTGCGGATGTAATTGCCGGTCGGTTCGGTGAAAATATCAAGAAGAGATATTCAGGGGAAATCATAATCACTTCCGAACATAAAGCGGATGTAAAATACCCGATCGTATCTGCTGCTTCTATCCTTGCGAAAGTACAGAGGGATCTGCTTATAGGACAACTGGCAGATGAAGTGGGAATGGAAATAGGAAGCGGTTATCCATCTGATCCGAAGACCATACGATTCCTTGAAAATTGGGTAAAAGATAATAATTCCCTTCCCTCTTTTGCCCGGGATTCCTGGGAGACCTCAAAACGGATACTTGGAAAATTCAATAGTAACCAAAAAATATTATTTCAATATTGAATTAATTGTTGTCAAATGATGAAATAAGTTTAATATATCCCGGGTCCCAGTTAACAATATGATACAGAGAAGGGAGTTTCTCAGGAGGTTGGCATCATTATTTATGATATTTTTTTCAGGTTGTCTTGGTGAAAGTGATAGGGCCGGAAATATAGAGACTAAAAATATCACAGTAAAGAGTGGGGTACCAATGGAAAAATCCGTTCGGTCAAAAGTCTATGTGATAAAAACCAGCACGCGCCAAAGCGGGATCGCGGAATTATTGAAATATTTTGATATCGAGAGCTTATCCGGCAGAAGAGTCGCAATTAAAGCTAATTACAACAGCATGGACCCTTTCCCGGCATCAACACATATAGAAACACTCGGGGCATTAGTCGATGCATTAAAAGAAAAAGGAGCGAACCTTGTGCTTGCAGAGCGAAGCGGTATGGGCGATACGGGAGAAACCCTTGAAGGAACTGGCGTATCTGAGCTGGCGAAAAACAAAGGGATGGAAATTGTTAATATAGAAGTGCTAAAGAGCAGCGGCTGGATCAGGATAAAACCTGAAGGTAGCCGCTGGAAGAGAGGTTTTCTGTTTCCCAGGGTCTTTAGTGAAGCAGATGCAATTGTGCAGACCTGCTGTCTTAAAACTCACAGGTATGGAGGTCACTTCACAATGTCACTTAAGAACAGCATAGGAATGGTGGCAAAGTACGATCCTGAGGACGGTTATAATTACATGTCAGAGTTGCATTCATCGCGATACCAGAGGCATATGATAGCCCAGATCAACACTGCCTATGAACCTGCATTTGTTATTATGGATGGGATCAAGGGATTTTCAACAGGTGGTCCTGATACAGGCACATTGATAGAACCCGGCATACTGATAGCGAGCAGGGATAGGGTTGCGCTTGATGCCACTGGAGTAGCGGTTCTTCGGATATACGGTACGACAACCGAAGTTTCAAAAGGTCGTATTTTTGAGCAGGAGCAGATAGCAATGGCGGCTGAACTGGGTCTTGGGGCTTCCAGGTTAAAAGAAATTGAAATAATCCCTGTCAATGCCGATGCTGAGGGTATTTGTTTAAAGATAAAAAATGAATTGTGACAAAACAGGACAATAGAATAAAAAAATTTATTGCTCCCCGATCGTCACTTTTAGCATTTTATCGCCTTTTACGATTTTTTCCACAATATCCTGGCCTTCTATGACCTGTCCGAATATTGCATAGCTCTTATCCAGGAACTTTGCATCTTCAAGACAAATATAGAACTGTGAGCTTGCACTGTCCGGGTCACTGGAGCGGGCCATAGCTACAGCGCCTTTTTTATGCGTCAATGCGGGGTTTATCTCAAGAGGTATGGTTTTTTCTGAACCGCCTGTCCCATCTCCGTTGGGGTCACCGCCCTGAATGACGAATCCAGGCTCAACTCTGTGAAATGTCAGCCCATTATAGAATCCTTTTTGTGACAGCTCAATGAAATTTTGTGAGGTTATTGGTGCTTCTTTCTCATATAACTCAAACTTGATCGTACCTTTCTCGGTAACGATAGTGGCTATCCTATTTTTTTCTGATGTTATGGATTGGTTTTTCTCAGTGTTCATTACGGTTTTGTCACTTATACATCCTGATATAAATGAAATCAAAACAATGATAATAGATATTGCAGCTATACTTTTCATGGATGCCGGGAATTTAAATATTACTTTGGCTCCTCTTTCTTCTCTTCTTTTTCCATTTCCTTATCCATCTTATAATCGTCATAGCCCATCCATGCGACGATCAAACCGACAAATAAAAGGAAGAGACCGATAGTGGCCAACAACAAGGAATAGAGATGTGTAAAAAATCCAAAACCATAATAATCTGTTGGAATATACCAAAGAAGGCCTATAATCAGAATCACTATACCTATAAACATCTTTATTATATTATTTACCAGAGACATAATTTTACCCAGTTTATATTGTTATATCTCATATTAAAGTTTTTTTATGAAATGTCTCAGGTATCAAGGAATGTAAATTATAACAAAAAACTATATACACCAAATAACATCTTAGCTTCTCACTGGGCTCGTGGTCTAGTCGGTTATGACATCGCCTTTACACGGCGGGGATCCGGAGTTCGAATCTCCGCGGGCCCATCTTCTTTTTTAAATGCAAGAATATTTCAGGTTCGCAGCTATTAAGTTGCACCAACCTGTGTCAAAGGTAAATAGTCTCCGCCATGCGTGATATTTCCAGAGCTATTGTAGGGAATCTTAGTATCGCCAAGACCATCCCCATCAGTGTCTTTCCCGGTGTAGTCTGACCAGTAGTTACCACCAAGATAAAACCCGCCGATAATATTTGTGCCAGCTTGTCTTGGAATATTCCAATAATTATTGTCTTTATCCCAGGCATTAAGTGTATTATTGAAGTGTGTTACCACCCCCGCTTAAAATACTCAGCCTTATGGCAGGACTGACTGTACTCTTTGCATTCACAACAGGCTGTCCTCCGCGCCATTATCAGTACCACGCAGTATAAGCCTTTTATTAACAACCACAGTAAACGTTGTTGCGCTCACATTACCTGCAAGCAGGAACACTGCAAGCATTGCTATTCCAAATGGACACTATCTGCAAACCTTCAAAGCCATAATATGACCACACAATTTCGTTTAAGCTTTAAACTATAAAAGGGTTATTGGGGGCAGAGTTTTTTGGAAGTGGCCACCGCTCAGAACACTTTTAAAATAATCAAGCTCAACTTTGTACAATTTCTTTATGCGTTATAATAAAAAAGCAAAAAGCAGGGAATCCCTGCTCTTTATTTGTTTTGGGGAATTATTTAGCCGCTTCCTTCACCGCAGCTTGAGGTGCTTCCGCTTTGGGTGCCGCTGCTGCTTTTGGCTCTTCTTTCTTTGGTTCGGCCGGCGGCTTGGGAGGGATCGTCTGCGTCCTGAACAGGTCGCTTATGGATTCCTTTGGAGCGCCCGGTGCGGGAGGTTTGACATCTGTGCTCAGGCCCATCAAATTGGCAGTAAGAACTACAAGGTCATCCACGCTCATGTCCAGTTTGAGTTCATCCCTGCCGTCAAGAAGGTTGCGCCTGCAGAACGGGCATGTGCTTATCAATGCTTCTGCGCCGGTTTCCTTAGCATCGGTGACGCGCGCTTTTGCAACGCCGAGTGCAAGGTCGGGAATACCGGCTTTCACGCCGCCACCTGCACCGCAGCATCTCTGTTCCTTGCGGTTTCGTTTCATTTCCACAAGTTTGACGCCAGGCATGCTCTTTATGACACTCCTGGGTTCTTCAAACACACCGACATGTCTTCCAAGGTGGCATGGGTCATGATAAGTGACGGTCTTGTCAAGGCTCTTTTCCCATTTTATTTTTCCGGCCTCAACTTGCTCTGCAAGGAACTGTGACATATGGATCGCCTCAAACGGCAGCGCTTTTCCATAAGCACGCGGCCAATCGATCTTTGCCGCCCTGAAACATCCGGCACAGGCAAATATGACTCTCTTTGCCCCTCTTGCTTTGAGGGCTTCAACATTATGGATTGCAGCTTTCTTCGGGGTATCATTTATATGCTGCTGGCCTGTCCTTATAAGAGCCGAACTGCAGCACCATTCATCTTCTCCAAGGACCATGAACGGTACGTTGAGCTTATTCAATATCCTGGCAGTGCTGACCCCCAGAACCTGCTGGTTGTATCCTGCTGTGCATCCTATGAAATATGCAATATCGGATTTATCTGTTATCTTGATATCCGGAGTCATCCATGCAAGGCGGTCTTTTTGCTGCTTCATGTATGGATTATGCCCTTCTTCGATGAGCTTCGGGAAAAGGCTCTGCTTGCCGAAAGGACCTGTTCCGTGCTTAACAAGGTTGGCGCGAGTGGACTCCCATAGTTCAATAGTATTGATACCGGCGGGGCAAACTGTTCCGCACATTCCGCAGGTCGTGCAATTATAAAGGTCATCCGTGAACTTCTTTATTTTTTCAGGAGGAATTTTTTCAGGCCCGAAGAGCCTTGCTTTCAGACCATAGCTCTTGTTCATAAAATCCCGCCATCTTAGAATCTTGTCTCTTGGCTCAATATCCTGGTTCTTATCCCTTGCATCGTACGTCGGGCAGTACTTTACGCACTCTCCGCACCTTGTGCATGCATCAAATTCCATCAACTGGGTAGCTGTGAGATTTACCGTGTTTATTGAGGGCTTTTCTTTAGCCATTTCACTCGCCTCCCCAGTTGACCAGTATGGTGAGGGGGGCTGTTATCATGTGGAAATATTTGCTAAATGGAACGTAAGCAACACAGAACAGCAGGGTAAAGACTTCATGGAATAATACGGTGATATTATTAAAGAATCCCGGAGCTTCAGCTTCATATACCGGGATAACATCTCTTTCAATACCATCTGTTTCGCGGATAGCCTGGGCATAAAATCCAGTGATCACAACAATGAGAAGACCAAGGATCAATATCCAGTCAATATCTGCATTGCGTGCCTGGACATCCTTGCCTGCGGGGAAAAGTCTTCTTGCTATTGCGATCACAATACCTGCAACAAGCATATAACCGAAAATATCATTGGGAAGCTCCAGGGATTTCCACATGCTGATGAAGAATTCCGGACCTGCTTCAAGAATGAAAGGCCCGTAGAATTCAGCAATTGCTGCAACAATAGTTAATATCAACAATCCGATCCATCCCCAGAATATCAGAATATGCATCAACCATTCAAGTTTCCTGCGCCTGTATGTCCTTCGCTGGAATGCCACATCCAGAATTAGTATTTCAAGCGCATGCCCGATGCCTTTTTCAAATATCTTGCTGATTATTAATTTGAGGGCGCCCCATGCACCATAAGGTTTTGTGGCACCTTCAGGGATTCCTCGTCCCCATTTTTCTAATTGTATGTACATTCCCACAATGAACAGGATAATAGATATGATAGCTGTGATAACCATGATCCTGTAATCGATGAAGAGTGTATCAAATACCGTTTTACCAAATATTGTAAGGCCTTCTGTCGCCATTTTATCCTCCTATTACAGCCTAACGGCTTTCATTCTCCTAAGAATCGATATCATATTAAGCTTTCTATGTGAAGCGAGGACATATGTTTTATTATGTTTCAGGATAAACAAAATCTTTAATGCTTAAACTTTTTAATACCCTTACCAAAAAAAAAGAGATATTTCAGCCTTTAGGTGTGGTAGTTGGGATTTACACTTGCGGCCCATCGGTTTACCAGTATGCACATATTGGGAATTTCAGGACTTTTGTATTTGAAGATGTGCTTGTAAGGTATCTCAGGTTTAAAGGCTATAAATTAAAAAGGGTGATGAACCTTACGGACATTGAGGATAAAGCCATTGATGCTGCAAGACATAAGGGAAAACCGCTCATTGAATTGACCCGGTATTGCTCAACAATATTTTTTGAGGATATGGAAACCTTGAATCTATTGCCTGCTGATGTTTTTCCAAGAGCCACGGAACACATACCTGAGATTATCGATATGATAAAGAAAATGATGAAAAATGGTTATGCTTACCGTGGGCCGGACGGTTCGATTTATTATGATGTTTCAATGTTCTATGGTTATGGAGAACTCTCACATCTTAAAATCAGGCCGGGGAAAAAAAAAATTAAACGTGACGAATGGGGTGAGGATACTTTGATTATCTCGGATTTCGCTCTCTGGAAGTCGTATGAGAAAAAGGATGGTGATGTTTTCTGGGAAACCGAACTCGGTAAAGGCCGTCCTGGCTGGCATATCGAGTGCTCTGCAATGGGTTCTAAACATCTTGGCAAACGTTTTGATATTCATGTCGGTGGAGTGGACAATATTTTTCCGCATCATGAGAACGTGATAGCCCAGAATTTTGCAGTATTCGGGGTAAACCCATCAAAATACTGGCTTCACTGCAAGCATCTTATTGTTGATGGCAAGAAAATGTCAAAATCCGCAGGTAATTTCAATATGCTTCGCGACCTGACCATGAAAGGTTGGAAACCAATGGCGATAAAGTATCTCCTGCTTACCATGAATTACAGGCACAGGCTCAATTTCACTTTTGATGGGATCAAAGAATCCGAGGAAAAAATCGATAGGGTTTGTGAAGCGATAAAACGCCTGAAGACATCGGATGGCAATGAAGATGCCGAAAAAATAGTAATTAAGGCAAGAAGAAAGTTTGAGAACGCAATGAATGATAATCTGAACACGGGAAAAGCGCTAAAAATTATGGAAGAATTTACAGGGGAAGTTGGAAAGATGAATCCTGACAAAGAATCCAGACTAAAAATCCTAGCATTATTCAGGGATTTTGATTCTATATTCGGATTACAACTTTTTACATTCGGCGGATCTGCATCTCATGCTTCTTTGGCTGGAGCTGGAGAAGCAGAGCCTTAAGTTTAGCATCATCGATCTTTGTGGTAAGCCTTCCGCTCTGAGCAAGGGATACCAGTTGCGCCTCAACGTTTGCCACAAGCTCAGGCTTCGTCATTTTAAGAGTGTTCAATCTCTCTCTTGCTTCAGGTGTAAGGATCTGGCGCATGATGGCCTGTTTCTTTGCCTCGTACTCAGCGCGCGCCTGCTCCTGCTGCGCTGCCTGTGCCTGACCGGAATACTGTTGCTGTTGTAATTGTTCAAGCCTGCGCCTTTTTATTTCTTCCAGATCTTCATCCATATCGATCAATTCTTATCTATTTCTGTATTAATAGGTTCCTTAATATTTGGCAAGGGCCGGATTGGTCTTTAAAAGTTCGGATTTGACGTCATTTGCCGAATTATCCATGAACGCCTGGCCTGCCGGTGAGATTATCCTGCCTGTCTTCTGGTTTTTTACAAATCCCGCTTTTTCAAGCTGCTGCAATGCTTCTCTTGCAATAGAGCCGCTTCCTTTGGCATGGTGGATCGGTTTGTTTCCATTTCTATGGCGTCCTCCATAGAAGCTCCTGAGTCTTGAAACTCCTACCGGTCCGTCAATATATATGCGTCTTAAAATTGAAGCGCATCTTACATACCACCAGTCAGCATTATCCGGCGAAAGTTCTTTATAAGCGCCTGTTTTAACAAAAGCAGCCCACTCGGGTGGTTTGGCTTTTTCGTCTGTTTTAAGTTTCTGTGCCACATTGTTTATAAGCATCTCTGCGGGTACATCATAAATTGTTGTCAAGTTAGTCCTCCGTAAAATTATCTTTAATTAATGAAGATAGTCCTTGTATGAATTAACGGTCTTATTTAATTATCGTATAGTATTTACCTTTTTCGGCAAAACACTGCAGTATTACCCCTGATATCAATAAGCTCTGAATTTGAAAGGTTGGCAAGTTTTTCAGCCAGTTCTTTTTTTCCGGTTTCAGAAATAGCGGATTTAAGGATTTTGACTTTTACCATATTCCTGTTCTTCAACTGTGTTTTTAGCTCTTCTACCACTACCTCAATTCCTGATTTCCCAACATGTAGCGTGGGTTCAATAGATGTAGCTTCTGCTTTTTTTTCCTGTTTGTTCATCTTAATATCTCTTTTAGCTTTTCTGCTGATTTCTCAAGTTCCAAAAGTATCAAACCCAGGCTGGTATTAGGGTTTGCAAGAAGAATAAGCAATGCCTTTGGTCCTGCACCAATAATGATTAATTTTCCATGGTCTGATTCGACAATGATCCTTGTGGGTACACCTATTTCAACATGGGTAGTCGCAGTCTCGGCAGCTCCCAGGATAGTGGCGGACATTGCTGCAAGAGATTCCACAAATTGTTCCTTATGCATAATAGCCCGGATAAGCAGTCCATCACGGCTTGCAGCGGCACATGCCATCACACCGCCAATATTTTTCAGATCTGTAAGTAACTTATCTATCATGTCTACTGTATCAGACAATCAGATTCCTCCCGTGATTTTATCTATCAATGCCTCAAATGCTTCAAATACTCCTATCTTATCTTTGGCAATTGCAGGAACGATAGGAACGTCAGCTGGTAAATGGAATTGCCTCCTTATTTCTTCAGGAGTTAAAGCCCCGGGTAAGTCCTGTTTATTTGCGACTATTACATATGGCAGCCCATAGGATTTTGTAATATCAAGCATATGCTTTGCTCGAACAAAATCAGACGGATTCGTTGAATCCACAATAAGAAAAACACCCATTGATTCGCCGCTGAGTAATTTTATGATCGGGTCAAAACGCTCCTGGCCGGGTGTCCCGAATATATCTGCACTGAAACCTTTATAATCCACATGGCCGTGATCCATGGCAATAGTTGTACCGAGCCTGTCTACTGATATCGCCCGTGTGGAAAGTGCATGAACAAATGTGCTCTTGCCGGCATCAAAAGGCCCTGTTACAAGTATCTTCGGTATGAATATCTTTATTCCGCCCGGCCTTAAAACCCTGAAAAGCATGGATTTCCTGGGTATATCAGCCCAATCCGATTTCAATATTCCGAAATACTGCCCGAAGATGAAACGTTCAGCTATTCCGCCGATAGATATAACGGAATTGAAAATATCTCCTTTTATTAAATTTAATGTTTCATTAGAATATGGCCATGCCGTAAAATTATAAATAATGACATGATTATACAGCATTGCCATCTTATTCCATGTCCTGACAGCTTCAATGGTTTCTTTCTCCCCGCATAGATCCATTATTGTTGAAAGAGAACCGAAAACGATAGTGCTTGGCGGTAATTCTTTTATGATATCCATTATTGTCTTATGGAAATATTCGATCTTATCAGGATTTGAAACGATATATTTTTCATTAGAAGGAGCACCTATCAAAGGGTTATAGGAATCTACAAAGAACAATTTGTCTTTGAATGAATCGACATCCCAGCCAAACTCCTTGAATTGGCCTTTTATGATATCAGGTATAGTGCTTGACGCCACAAAAACACATGTTCCGCCGTTTTTAAGCGTACCATAGACGGTCTGTAATCCGAAAATCTCCCCTTCAACGCCTGGCTGGCTGTAATAAACAAGACTCTTTCCCCTGGGGATACCTCCCCCAAGGAATTCATCCAGCTTGGGGATACCTGTTTCCACCATTCTAATTTCCCCTCAAGATTTTTATATTATGCCCTTCTATCTCATATTCAAACCATGGGGTTGGTTTTTGAGAAATACCCACCATTCGTATAAAATTTTTGTCCTCCTGAGATTTAATTTCGATCATGCCGTCAAAAAGTTGTTTTAAAGTAGCGACTGCCTGTTCATCATGCATACCGCTTTCTATTACATATATTCCCAGAGCGCCAGCTGCTTTAATACGACCTGTAAAAACATGAAGGAACCTGAAAACAGTCTGTATGTTTGAATACATCAATATCGTTGAAAGTGAATTAATATGTAGCTGGATTTTCTGGGTATTCTTTTTCATAAAGAATTCTTCGAAAAACTGACTGATCTTAACTCCGATTCCTGTCAGATCAACAGGACTGCTTGCAATTTTAATACTTTCATTTTCAGCCGCAACGCCGCCGAGCGTTTTTGTAACGCAGTCAATTATGCCTATCCTCGGCAGGGGTAAATCTAAATTGTGTTCCTTAAACCATTCCAGAATATGGGTCGCTGACTCACGTGTTGTTACAGTAATGACAGCATTTTCATTTACTGCTGCACCATAATACATAATATGGTTAAGGATAGCTTCTTTTCCACTCATCGGAGGACCTATAAGCATTATATTTGACCCTTTTCTTATCCCTCCGACCGCATCATCAAGTTCTTTAATACCCGTTGTATAATCGCTCATAGTCATCGTGCTTATGATACTATTTAGATATTGGTGTATATAAATCCTAACAAAGCTTTAACAAGTTATAATTACCATGCAATTAATAGTATATCTAAGGATGGTAAACATAGTAATAATAGGTCTTGGAAGTGCAGGCTTCGCAGCTATCCTTGCTGTTCGAAGGACTGACCCGGATGCTCTCATAACTGTCATAGAGAAAAGGTCTTATCAGATGTTTTCACCATGCGGGATGCCTTATGCAATAGAAGGCGTAATAAAACTGGATAAGCTCCGCTTCTCCCTTCCGGACGATAAAAGAACGACAAAACTTCTTGCACATAACGTAGAGGCAATATATCCTGTTGAAAAAATTGTCAGGGTAAAGAACTTAAAAACAGGTAGCCTGCTGTCTATTCCCTACGATTCGCTGATCATCGCATCCGGGGCAGAGCCATTTATTCCCCCTATAAAAGGTGCTGCAGAGAATCTGGGTAATGGCGTTTATGTACTTCATGATATTGAGAGTGCGCAAAAGATCGAAGACCATGCCAGGAATGCAAAAAAAGCGGTAATCGTAGGAGCTGGAACTATTGGTCTTGAGATTGCCGTGGCATTACGAACAAGAGGTCTTGATGTTGTGGTGGTCGAGATGCTTTCCTTCGCTATGTCCCGCGCACTTGACAGGGATATGGCAAAGATGGTAGAGCAATCGCTTGAGGAAAGCGGTATAACATTGATATTTAATAAAAGTGTTGAGAGTATGAACGGCTCTCCCGTGAGATCAGTTTCGGTAAGCGGTGAAACAATTGAAACAGACATGGTCATCCTGGCATCAGGGGTAAGATCAACATTGGAAATCGCCAAAAATGCCGGGATAATGATCGGTAAATGGGGGATTAAAACGAATACAGGGATGGAGACAAATATCAAAGGAATTTATGCAGCAGGCGACTGCATTGAGACAGTGAGTCTGATCGATCACAGACCGGTAGTGATGCAATTATCATCCGCAGCTTACAGGCAGGGAATGGTCGCCGGCACCAACGCTGCTGGCGGTTATGATACATATGATGGAGCGCTTGGCACTTTTGTTACTGTCCTTGGAAATCTTGAGGTTGCAGCCACAGGTTTTAATGAATTCTTTGCAGATGCGGCAGGATATAAGATAGTTTCCGGCAAAGCGCGTGGAAAGAATAAGCCCGAATATTATCCGGATTCAAAAGATATAACAGTAAAGATCATCACAGACGCAAGAACCGGGAGAGTGCTTGGGGGTCAGGCAGCAGGAGAGGATGCAGGGGCGATCATAAATGTTATCTCGCTTGCAATAAGAGGCGGTATTGATGTTTATTCCCTCAGCAGGACCGAAATGGCTTATTGCCCCATGGTCGCAGAGAATTATAATATACTCAACAAGGCGGCGGATTTTGCGGTGAGGAGGCTCGGAAAGGGGAAATGAAAATTTTTCAGACTTATTTGGCGCCTTTCCATGGACCAGGCTGGTTTTCGAATTCCTCTTTCAGGTTAAGTATCGCTCTTTGCGTACCATCATCCAGTAATTCGATAGTAAATCCCATTTCCTGGAACAGTTTGATGGCTCGATAATTATCAGGTAACATTATAGCATGGATTTTTTCAAGTTTTTTATCCCTGCAAATTTCAATCATATAATCAACCATTTTTGAACCAAGACCCTGGCCCTGCCGTGGATCCGCCACAATAAAAGAGATCTCACCTGTATTTTCGGCAGGTTCGATATTAAGTCTTATATTGATACATATACATGTACGTCGCAACTGCCTGTTCAGGTGTAGAATAAGCCGGCACACCATTTTCCGTAAAAATCTGATTTGCTTTTTGGGTTGAAAATACTGTCAAGATTTGATGAGCCCAAGATACGCCCCCCGAATAAATAATGAATAGCAATCCGAGAAAATAAATCTTTTCTTTATTTAACACATAATCTGTTCCCGCCTGTAGCTAAGTATCGGGCAAGTCTCATAATTATCAGTATAAGACGAATAACTATTTATATACTAAAAGAATATTATAACAGGGTTTAATTTCATGGCTGATAAGAAAAAGATAAAGACAGAAAAAGGTGACTCAAAGCGAGTTCCTACCGGGATAGAAGGCTTTGACGATTTGTGTGGCGGTGGATTGCTGAGAAATAGATCGTATCTGCTGTCAGGAGCAGCGGGTTGCGGCAAGACAATATTCGGACTTCAGTATCTTTATAATGGTATAACTAAATACGGAGAAAATGGTATTTATATAGCGACAGAAGAGCGCCCTGACCAGGTCAGGGAAAATGTCCGGAAATTCGGATGGGATTTTGAGGCGCTGGAGGATGAAGGAAAACTTGCGATTATTGATGCATGTTCCACCAAGATAGGAATACCATCTCATGAAAAATATGTTGATGTGAGACCTTTTGACCTTCGCTCCATGATGGACCAGATAATTGCAATACAGGATTCCATCGATGCTAAGAGAGCGCTTGTTGATGGAACTACATCTATCGGTTTTTACCTGCAGGATCCTTCAAAAATAAGGGTTGAACTTCTGAAATTGAGCACAACGCTTGAAGTACTGGGATTGACCTCGTTTATGACCTGTGAAATAGTAGATGAAAATTCAACGAGCAGGTTTGGGGTTGAAACGTTCGTAACAGAAGGTACGATAATAATGTATAACAAACGTGTGGACAGTGTCAGGGTTCGAAGTATTGAGGTTTTCAAGATGAGAGGTTCCGACCACAGCAAGGGCATCCATCCGTATGATATCACCCCACAGGGTATAGTTGTGCATCCCGGAGAAGAAGTTTTTAACCCGTAATTTTTTCCGGGATACCATGGGCAAAAGACCATTGATAGTATTGAATTTCAAAACCTATGCCGAAAGCATGGGTGAGAGATCGGTACTGATGGCGAAATATTGCGAGGAGATAAGTACCGGATCAGGAGTGGAAATCATAGCCTGCCCGCAGACGCCCGATATTTACAGGGTTGCAGGTGCGGTCAAAATACCTGTGTTCGCCCAGCATATCGATAGTGCTGGTGCAGGAAGTTATACCGGCCATATCACTGCTGATTGTGTCCGATCAGCAGGAGCAAGCGGAACACTTATCAACCATTCGGAGCGCCGTATCCTGTTATCTGAAATTGATTCTGCAATCCAATCCGCAAAAAAAGCCAACTTGGCAACAATTGTCTGCACGAATAATATTGCAGTGACCTCGGCAGCAGCGGCGCTGTCCCCGGATTATGTAGCCGTTGAGCCGCCTGAACTAATTGGCTCTGGGATCCCTGTTTCTAAAGCAAATCCCGAAATCGTTAGCGGCTCAGTGGGAGCTGTAAGAAAGATAAATCCCATGGTTAAAGTCCTATGCGGCGCCGGTATTTCCACGGGAGATGATGTGGCTGCAGCAATTGAGCTCGGGACAGAAGGTGTACTTCTTGCCTCAGGGGTCATCAAGGCAAAAGACCCGAAAACTGCGCTGTTCGACCTGGTAAAGAAGATATAAAACCCCGGATGAAGTATGAAGGAGAGGGGCGAGGGTACAGCAAAATTGGGATAGCTGGAGTTATAAGAATCACTTTGACCTTTATAAATCAATAACGATCCATTTTTATTTGTTTATTTTTGGTTATATGAATAATTATGAACGTGAATATAAACAAAGATATTCTAACCCATTTGATGAATATTGAAGATCAGCTTGCAAAATTGAATTCAAAAATTGATAATTTTCTTGGGTTCGATGAACTTTCCGTCGAAGAATTGAAAGAACTTGACAGAATTGAAGAAAATATGGATAAAGGCAAGAAAATATCTTTGAAAGATATTATATGAATTTTTGAATATTTTTAAACACCGAAGCTGCTAAATATCTTAAAAATATTGACAGAGAAGACAAATGTCGAATTGTTGAAAAATTAAAGCTGCTTGAGAATAGTCCATTCAGTTTACCTTATAAAAAAATCAAGGGTAGGGAAAATACGTATCGCATCAGGATTGGTGATTTCAGAGTCGTATATTCAATCCGTGGAAATGAAATTAGAGCGCTGAAGATTGGACTTAGAAAGGATATTTATAAAAAATAGTTTGCATTATTGCGGTTTGTTTATTAAAGCTGTCCCTTGCCCCTCGCTCCATTTGCAGCACCGTGGTCCGCTGATGAGGGGGCGGGGAGGAAGAACAGAGAAGATAACGGGGCACGAATTTTACCGTTTTCTTGATCTTTAATGGAGTCTTATGACATACTCTCATTAGAAGAAATGAGACCTTTATTAATTGAAAACATGCTTTTTTATAATTCGAACGGTTTCCGCAACGAGATTCAGCTATAGATTGCATAACCACCGGCACAGGGAAGCGACCTGGTTTGCATCTGTTAAATTGGCGGCGTTGCCAAGTGTGCCATCTTCCAATTGGCTCCAGATTTCCTCAGCCATGCTATTTTCAATTGCAGCCCCGACAAAGAATAAATGGGGCGAAAGCTTATGATCCGCAAATGCATCCCGTATTCGGGAAAGGGATGTTCTCGCTGTTTTCCAGTGCTCATCCGCCCCTGCTGGATCGATGCCTCCCTTAAGTTCTCCGAGTGCAATGTAAAGAGCAGGATTCGTATAACTGACGGATAGTTCTTGATAACTGCAATTAAAGAGGCATAGGTCCACATTTTTTCTCAAAAAAGGTACAGTAAGATTGTATTTGACAGTTCTATTTTGACCGTCGGTTGACCAACTAAGCCCTTTTACATCCAACTCTATGTCGGGATCGTTTCCTGTTCCCTGTATCCACACATTGCTCTTAGAAGATACATTTCTCATAGATCCACCTAATGCATCCCCTCGTGTCAAGAGAAATCGAAATACTAATTCTTCTACGAAGTTCAATCCTGAGGGTTCAAGAAAATGTTCTATCAGTTCCTGTATAGCTTCCTTTTTGTCTTGCTCCTCCATATGTCCTGCGGCTTTGTCTGAAACCCCGGCTGCAGTCAATAGAGCTGTCTGTATACCAGTAAGACCTATCAAGGAAGCAGGGTTTGCCGCTTGAGAGGCAGCCGCTTTCAGGGACCTCGCTTCCTCAATAAATGGTGTTGCCCTGCGATTCCTTTCT
>Ga0172443_1028_pt1 | contig 44838 bp, 55 predicted proteins | sample MayberryNE_Catta_6_FD_114741 | JGI IMG/M metagenome (GOLD analysis project Ga0172443, IMG submission 114741) | reverse complement strand
TTTCATACAAGAACGCAAAGTTCGCAACGATTTTGCATCTACGCTTTGCGTTCTTTGCGAACTTTGCGGTGATTTTATTTTTGCATGTTAGTTAAATAAGCGGTCTTGGCTGCTTCTCATCCGGCTGGACTGGCAGCTTCATCGTATTTATCAGGATCGGATCAGTCACTTCTTTTGCCCTTTCAAGCAGCATTTCCTTTCCGCATTGCGTTATAGCAAAGATGGGGATCGCTGTGCCAAATTGGGCGATAGTCTTTCCTGTGATGCAGCCGCGTATCCATTTTGATGTGCAGCCAGTTGTCATATCCACAAGATCAAGGAATTCCTTTGCCTCATCCTCCGGCATGCCTGTTGTATGAACACCGAAAGCGATTATTTGCACTTTATGTTTTTTCTCAAGTTCCCTCATCTTGAGGGCATCTTTTGCATTTGTAACAGAGACTCCGATCTTCTTATGACCCATTTCAATTGCTTTCCTGACACCTGCGACCTGATCAAGTGCGGCTGTTGCAGGATCAAGGACGATGCCGCCCACTTCCTGTATCCGTTCAATAAGCTCCGGGATGGGCGTGGTCTCAACCAATCCTGAGATTCGTGAGCCCATTCCCTGCGCCAATTTAGGATTGCTCGTGATCACAGTCCCTGCACCGTCGCAAGCCGTGACAGTTGTGTCAAGGAGGCTGCGGCGCAATCCTGTCATGAAAGTCTCGCTTGCACCAAACCCCACGAATATTTCCATCTCAATTGCCCTATCTTTAGTAAACAGCCCGAAATCCTTTATCCTGAATTCGATATTTTCTTTTGCGGTCTTTGAGGTGAATTTCTTTATCCCGCGCACTTTATCGAAAATCGGACAATATTCAGTTTCAGGTTCTCCTGACTCAACGACTTTACCGTTCTCAACTACTACACGGGTTTTCCCGAGAGCTTCCATAACGTGTCTATCTTTTACCATGAGCATTAATATGGGTTTTGAGGTATTAATCATTAAGATATTGACAAATTTTCATAAGTTGAGGCAAAATTTGCCACATTTCTTGAGGCATGTGATATGCTTACATGATTCACCCCGAATTTATTTTATGTATTTTCGCTCCACAATTCCCTGAAGGAGCATCGAGGAGAGGCCAAACGAAACTATTATATATTCAGGCAATTATTGATTAAATGTGTCAACTAATTTTTTGACTAAACAATTCTACAAAGACGCTTTTGGCTGGGGATTCATTCTCTGGCTAATCGGATACACACTTGGGATAATGCTTTTTACCGTTGTGCCACTTTCCGTCATTGGCTGGATTATTATGCCAATTGGGACAATTATCACGATTTGGGTATTGTTTAAGAAGGTCAAAGCTGATTCATTTCAGTATTACGCTTTGCTGGCTGTTATTTGGGCGCTCATTGCCATTGTTTTCGATTATTTTTTCCTCGTCAAAGTGTTCAAACCGGAGGACGGATATTATAAACTGGATGTTTATCTGTATTACACATTGACCTTTGTTCTACCTATTATAGTTGGGTGGCGCAAAAAATGGACTTTTAATGCGGATAATAAAATAATTTAAATTAACCCAAGTCTCTTCAAGCGGGTCTGTATTTAAGCAAGGCGATTCCATTTTTAAATGCCCTTGCTCCGAGAAGCTTCAGGTTCATCTTTTTAACATCTTTGAATAATGATTTGCCAGCGCCTAAAATAATGGGGACGACAAAAAGGTGATATTCATCGATGTGGCCTAGATTCGCAAACTGCTGCACGATGGAGCCGCTGCCCAATATTGTGAAATCTTTGCCCCCCTGCTCTTTCAATTTGATAATTTCTTCCGGCTTTATTTCATGAAAAAGCTTGATGTTTTTCCAATTTGGTCCTTCTTCCACATTGCGCAGCGTTTTTGAAAAAACTATCTTCGGGCTATTGTTCACAACCCGGGCCATATCCGGGTCATTCTTGATCGCATCCGGGGTGGGCCAGTAGCTTTTCATCATCTCATAGGTCGTATGGCCAAAAATCAACGTATTGCCTGATTCGGCCGACTGCTCATGAGTATACTTTTCCCACTCATCATCTTTCTCAATTACCTTGAACCAATCAATCTCACCGTGCGGCCCGGTAAAGAAGCCGTCGACTGTCACGTGAATAAATACGCTTATTTTTCTCATAAAACTCCCGTATCAAAGGATTATCTTCTATCTGATATAAATCTTATCATTCACGAAAAAATCCGAATTTGAGAAGTGGATTATATTATAGGATATGCTTCAGGAATTCCCGATACCTGCAATCAAAGAAATAAGTCCCAGGCTTTTGGTAAGAACCTTTCGTTGAAAAACTTTATATGATATTAAAAAGAAATAAAATAATCAGCGGGGGCGAATCATGAGAAACAAAAACGATTATAATACGCAAGGCAGCGAATCAGTTGAAGATAATTACACCTTAAGCTGGCAGAACGACGGTGAAGTAAAATTTTTACAACTTAAAAACGGGATCTCACTGCGTTATCTTGAGATTGGCACAGGCAGGCCGCTCATCCTGCTCCACACCCTTCGTACCCAATTAGATTATTTTCAGGGACTTGTACCGCTCCTCAAGAACTATTTCCACATATACGCAATTGATCTACCCGGACATGGCCGCTCATCCCTGGTTCAAGGCGCTGTCTATGATGAGCCGTATTTTCGTCAAAGTATTGCAGCCTTTATTAAAGAGTTAGATCTTAAAAATGTCGTGCTTGCCGGAGAGTCAATCGGAGCGGTTTTAGCCCTGACTGTCACAGCCGAAATGCCTGATCGCGTCGAGCATGTCTATGCAATGAACCCTTACGATTACGGCGAGAAATTCGGCGGTGGCATTCGCCGCAGCAAATACGGATATTTCATCGGTCTTTTTCAGATATTTAAATCGTATACTCTGGAAATCCGAAGCATTCTCAAGCTGATCATTTCAAGCGGTTTTGTTCATGCTGAAAAACTACCATCTCACTTACTTTCTGAATTCAATCGCACAGGAGAACGTCCTGGCTATCGTAACATGGAATACCTGCTCTTCAGGGATTGGCGAAGCTGGTTGAATGCTGTCAGTCTGTATGAACGTATTTCAGTTCCTGTTACACTCGTGTATGATGAATGCGATTGGTCTCTGCCGGAAGAACGCGAAGATAGGAAAAATCGACTTGGAATTACCAGGATGTTCATCATTCCAGGTGCCGGGCATTTCTCTGCCCTTGAGGAGCCTATGCAGATAGCGAGAATCTTAATAGAGGGTTCCACGCAATGATTTTTATTTGTCATAGCCCTGGCATTGTTCTGCGTACAAGACAATTGAAAATATTATCTGTTGATAAAAAGAAATCAATAAAATTAGATGGAGGTAAATTATGAGAAACAACAACGTATCTAATACACAAGATGAGGATTCACGTTCAATAACTAAGTTATTGTTCGGCATTGTAGGCATCTGGTTCTTGCTGTCATTTGTCGGCGGCATGCTGGGAATTTTTAACCAACCCAATAAACCACCCCTATCTCTCGGACTGTTTGTGCTAGTGCCGATAATCGGCTTCATGCTCGCGTATGCCGCCAGTATGCGTGTGCGGCATTCTGTTAATCAAATACCTCTCTGGTTGATCACAATTGCTCATGTATGGCGCTTTGTTGGTACTGGTTTCGTAATTGGCGCAATCCTGAAAATTCTGCCAACCCAGTTTGGCTATCCCGAAGGATTTGGTGATATATTGGCAGCATTATTTTGCATACCGTTAGCGTTAGCGATCCGTAAAAAAAGTTTTTCCCCGGGATTGCGAACTGCATTCATAGCGTGGAATGTTTTTGGCCTGATAGATCTAATAGCTGCGATATCGCTTGGTATTCTTTATTCTCCAAGCTCATTCGGTGTTTTGAGAACGGGTCTTTCAACCGCGCCCATGACGGTATTTCCGATTAATCTCATCCCAACCTTTTTTGTGCCACTTTTTATCCTGCTCCATTTGCTGGGGCTGAAACGAAGCGGTGAGGTTGCGATTGCTGAAATAAAATAAGAGGAACTTGAAATTAAAACAGGATTTATTTATCTGATGCAATCGTCAGGAATACCTGCCGCTGATGTGTTTAGTAGCGGGGTTTATTTTTTAATTTCAGTAGTATTAATAACAAAAAAATACTCATTTTTTGCTCACTTCCTTTGTGTCAGCGGCAAATCTATTTTATAACACGGAATCTCAAGTGTGTTCTACCGGCAGGAAGTTCTGCAACTTTTATTTTTTCCATCCGGATAGATTTAGTGCCGATATCTTCAAATGGCCGAAAGCCGCCATACAGGAACACAGGTATGATGTCAATATACAATTCATCAGCAAGTCCTGCTTTCAGGCATTGCCCGGTGGTGCTTGCACTGCCGATAATTGTAACATTTTTCTCGCCTGCGGCTGTTTTTGCCTGCCGGATTGCACTTTTAAAACCGTCCGTCACGAAAGTAAAGGTTAACCTGTCAGTTTCCTTTGGATGCTTTCTGGGTACTGTATCCGTAAAAACAAATATTGGCACTTGATACTCATAATTACCTGCAAACCAGTCAGGGTCTTCAGCCATAGCATACTCTTTCCATGCCATCACCACAGAACCGGTAGTGCGTATGGATTCCTGTAAGGCTTCGCTATTTCGCAGTGTATCGAGGTCAGGATACAGCGCGCCCACGCTGCCATTGCTATCTTCGGCAAACCCGTCCAGCGATATTGTTACTCCTAAAATAACTTTTGCCATATTGATTATTCGCTCATTTAGGATAAGAGTAAATCACCATCCACTGCACTCCGAACTTATCCTCAAAACTGCCGTAGTAGTCGCCCCACATCTGGTCGGAGATGGGCATCTCAATAGTTCCGCCAGCGGAAAGAGCGTTAAATATCCTGTCCGCCTCAACTTTACTTTCCGGGTGGACTGAAATGTAAACATTGTTGCCTTGCTTCAGTTCCATCCCGAGCGATTCAAGAGAATCGGTCGCCATCAACACGTTGTCTCCACCAACCGGCAGGCTGATGTGCATGATTTTGTTTTCGTCCTCTTTCGGGATATTTACGCCTTCCATCGGCATATCCTTGAAGCGGAAAACAGACGTAAACTCTCCGCCAAAAACGGATTTATAAAAGTTGAACGCTTATTCCGTGTTGCCTGCAAAATTTAGGTAGATGTTTAATTTTGTCATAGTGTTTTCTCCTTAACTTTTAACGATGTTGTTCGTTTGTTGTTCTCCCTCGTATACTTTCTTTAATTCCCCAATGTCAAACTTTTTCATTTTCAGGAACGCATTGGTAACACGTTCCACCTTCTCTTTATCGTGGTCTTGCAGCATCTCACCCAGGATTGTGGGAGCGACCTGCCATGATACACCGAACTGATCCTTGAGCCAGCCGCACACACTTTCTTGCCCTCCGTCTGCGGTGAATTTCTCCCAGTAGTAGTCAATTTCTTCCTGGGTCCCGCATTCAACCATAAAAGAAATGGCCTCATTGAAGGTAAAGTTGTGTTTACGAGCGCTATCCATGGCAGCAAATCCCTGATGCTCAAGCGTGAAAGAGGCATGCTTTATTGTTCCCTCTTTGTCCGGTTCCTCGCCTTTGCCGTAGAGGAGTGTGTCGCCAATTTCTGCATTGTTGAACACCGATGTGTAAAAATTGATCGCAGCTTCTGCTTTCCCCCACTGCTCGCCGACAAACATAAGCGTCGGAGTGATTTTCTGCTTCATCTTACGATCGCCCATGAACATCACCTGCCACGAAAGACCGTACCCATCCTGCGTCCATCCATATTTTTCGCTGAAGGGATACTCGCCAAGTTCCATGAGTGCCGTACCGCCTTCAGACAGCCTTCCCCATACAGCATCGACTTCCTCCTTCGTATTACAGGCGACAAGAAATGATACAGCTGGAGTGAATTTGAATAGCGGTCCGCCATTAAGCGCAATAAATTTTTGTCCCTCAATCTCAAACTCAATGGTCATTACCGTGCCCTCAGGCAGGCCGTGAATTTCAAAACCTGCTTTGCTGGCGTGGATTATCTTGCCGATCTTGGAATTTTTGAAGATGGAAGTGTAAAATTTCGCCGCCTCTTCGGCCTGGCGGTCAAACCATAGATTCGGTGTGATTTTTTGTTTGATAGTTGTCATAATTTTACTCCTATTAGTTTTTCCTACGATTTGCCTTCGTCGGCAAGTCGTTTGCGTCTTTCTATTTCCGTAACACTTGGATTATCAAGCGCAAACGATCCGGTCTTGAGTTCTCCGGCGGGTTCATAGGTAGCGATGATGACACCGGTGGTAGAAGTTTTGCTATCGATAAGCTTGAGACTGACCGGTTGTGTTCCTTCGCCAAATAGCCTTTTTCCCTTCCCTATCGTAACCGGGAAAATCCATAACCGAAACTCGTCGATAAGATCGTGTTTAAGCAGCGTTTGAATAAGATTGCCGCTGCCATGCACCTGTATATCGGGCCCTTTTTGTTCTTTGAGATTTCTGACTGCCTGCACCACGTTTCCCGTTACCAGTGTGGAATTATTCCAACTCGCTTCATCAAGCGTTCTGGAGACGACATACTTCCTGACGCTGTTCAATTTGTCGGCAACCGGGTCATCCTTAATGTATGGCCAGTGTGCCGCAAAGATTTCATAGGTCTTCCTGCCTAATAATAATTCAGAAGGTTTTGCCATAAATTCGCCCATGACCTGCCCCATCATGTCGTCCCAGTAATTGACTGTCCATCCGCCGTAGGTGAAACCGCCGGTCGGATCTTCCTCCGGTCCCCCCGGTGCCTGCATAACGCCGTCAAGAGTTATAAATGTGGTTACAACAAGTTTTCTCATAATCGTTTCTCTTTAACTTTATTTCTCTGATTTCAATTGCATGGGCACAGGCTCAAGCATGCTCACGCGGTTGCCTTCGGTATCTATGAATGACGCATAAAGTCCGACACCGGGAATTTCATCAGGTTTTCCGGGTACTTGTCCTTCCAGCACTTTTCCGCCTGCTTCTTCCACCTTTTTCATCGCCTCCCCAATGTCATCAACTGCAATGACGACTGACGGATACTGCGAGAGAGGATCATCGGTGCATTGGTAAAAACCGCCATTGATGGCGCCGGGTCTCCTGGGAAGACCCGTTTTCTCATCGCTTTCGGTGGTGTTGACCAGAACATACTCGCCCATCTCTTTACCAAGCTGTTCCGTCTGCCAGCCGAAAGCAGTCTCATAAAACTTCCTCATACGGCTCTTATCTTTCGCCGGCATTTCAAAATGTACGACAGGATTCATTTTCATAAGATTCCCCCACTAATAAGATAATTATGTGTTCGATGATATAAGGATTTTTCGCAGTTTTATAGATTCAACCTGAGAGACCAAGCTCTTTCATGGCTCTCTCCTCATCCTGGTGAGCTATGAACATAATGATTTTCGGCTCGGAACCAGTTTTCTGGATAAAATACGTAACATCAAATTCAATCAGCTTGTTCCCGGTCTTCGCAAACGTCACTCCCCAGTGAACTTTGACCATGGAATATTCTCTGCTGATTTCGGTTTCGTCCATTGAAATAATTTTTGCTGAGGTCTGCCCCACGCTTCTGTAAAATTCCGCTGCTTTACTCGCCATTTTGGCGAACTCGTCTCTTCCCAGCACGATACTGCCCCTCGGACCCGCTGAAATGAAATGTTCTGCAAAGAACGGCACCTGTTTTTCAACATCAAGTGCATTGAATGCATTTTCGTATTCTGCAAATAATTTTTTAATAGAATTTTCAGTCAAATTGTTGTCCTGTGATAATGAAATACGTGTCCGCGTTCCCTCTGTGGAAAGTTCAACGGTTACTTCAGGCTTTCAGCCAGCTTATCGAACGACTCGTTCCAGCCTTGTTCCATGCCGCTCTTTAATATTGCATCACGAGCCGCAGCCGATTCAGGAATTGGGTAAGTTAATGTGAGCTTTGTCTTGTCTCCTTCTTCAGTGAATGTGATTGTTACTGTGGATTCTGCCGGGAAGTCTGCGCTCAGTCCGAACTGCGCAGGTGAAATTTTATTTCCGTCTTTATCCGAGAAGTAATCGGTGGCAACAATCCGCTCTTGTAGAACAACTTCCTGGAAAATCCCTCCAGACCACATGTCCTGACCCTCGGGCGACCGCATGCAGTATTGGTAAGTGCCGCCAGGGCGAAGATCTATCCTGATTTCCGGCGCTGTGAAACCTTTCGGCCCCCACCAGCGCTTCACGCGTTCAGGATCTGTCCATGCCTTCCACACGAGCTCACGCGGCGCGTCGAAAATTCGCGTGATTACAAGCTCCTGCTCCTCAGTGTTCTTTGTGACGTCACTTCTTGATTTTTTTTTGGCCATATCTATTCCTCCCTGATTAAATATTGTTTTAACGAATCAACAGAGACACCCAGGCGCTTGAGCACTGGATTCGGCCCTGGCGGCTGCCCTGCCCGGGCGTTGGGCTCCGGCAATGTGGGCCAATACCTGTCATAAAAGCGAGAACGCTTTCAGGTAACTTTTTCATCAGATTTCCCCCACAATAAGATAGTTATGCGTTAGATAATATAAAGATTTTTTGTAGTATCAATACATCGCCAGGGCACATTTGTTACGTTTTCTCCTTTCATGTCTTGCGTATACTCACAGCATTTGCATGGGCGAAAAGCCCTTCAGCCCCGGCCAGTTCAATGATTGTCTCATTTATTCCTTCAAGCCCTTCCTTTTCTATTATCTGCACGCTTGATTTTGTCACGAAATGGTCTATATTCAGACCCGATAGCATTCTTGCATATCCGGCTGTTGGAAGCACATGGTTTGTGCCTGAGGCATAATCACCCGCAGATACGGGAGCATAAGAACCAATAAATATCGAACCTGCATGCTTTATCCTCCCAAGAATATCCTCCCGTGCCATAATTTCAAGATGTTCCGGCGCAAACTTATTTGAAAAACCAATACATTCATCAAGTGTTCCTGTAAGTATGGCAGCATTCTCAAGCGATTTATTTATGATCTCTGCCCTTGCCGCATTTTTTAGTTGAGCTTCTATCTCCTGCTTTACACATCCTGCAAGATTTTCTGACGGGGTTACAAGCACTGAAACGGCATCCGGGTCGTGCTCTGCCTGGGCTATCATATCGGATGCTATAAAATCTGCTCTTGCCGAATCATCCGCGATTATCAGAACTTCACTTGGTCCTGCGGGAAAATCAATAGCTGTTCCGCATGCCATTTTAGCAGCTGTGACATAGACATTGCCGGGCCCTACGATCTTATCTACTTTTGGGATTGTCTTTGTCCCATAAGCCATAGCAGCTATCGCCTGGACCCCGCCCATCCGGTAAACATGGTCGGCGCCTGCAATATGTGCAGCTGCAAGCGTCAATGGGTTCACCGTCCCATCAGGCTTCGGCGGGGTGCACATTATGATCTGCCCAACACCTGCAACTTTTGCAGGTATGATTGTCATAAGAGCAGTGCTGGGATACGTTGCCCTTCCTCCCGGAACGTAAGCGCCTATTGACCCAAGAGGCAAAATACGCTGTCCCAGCTTGATACCGGGAGAAAACTCTTTTATCCAATCCTGTGTGACCTGTGCTTCGTGGAACGCACGTATATTCGAGGCTGCCTTTTTAAGATGCGCCAGAAGCTTCTTATCAAGGGAATATACAGCTTCATGTATTTCTTTATGTGAAACTTCGATTTCTGCAAGGGTTGCCTTATCAAACTGCGCCGTGTATTTTAATAAAGCAGGGTCGCCGTTCTCTTTAACATCATTGAGTATGGATGTTACAGAGGGTAAAACTTCCTGCAGTTCATTCTGGCGCTTTAGCAGGGTTTCGATCTCGGTATTTGTGAGTTTGGAAATGGGTTTCAATAACATTACATGCTGATTTCAGGGCGCAGAGAGATAAATGTTTGTGCGAAGATCATGGATAAAAAAGAAGCCTCGTTTTGAAAAACCATATTACTATCACCGAACCACCTTATACTGAAGCCAGATTATATCATCTTTTATTTTCTCAAAATGAATGAGCTTGAGCTATCACCGGAATTTTTCTTTGGCGGCTCAAACGCTTCTTCGTCTTCTTCGGCCATTTCCTCTTCTTGTTTTAATATAGTATCACTTCCAGCGAGTGTGGCATCCTCTTTCCAGCGAGAAGCAAACTCATAGAAAAGGCCGATATCTGGAGTGATCCAATCTATTCTTCCATCGACGCTCACTTCATTATGTAGAATTATTCGCGGTAACATTACAGATAGCCTCCCTATAATGCATTACCAATTATCAATTGATGATAAATATACTTTATATGAGTGGGGTGAAAGTAACCGAATAAAAGTATCCTTTTTATCGATTTTGAAGATTGATTTTATCTATTTAAACTGCAACCTGAACATCGAGAGTTTTCGCCTGCGTATGGCATCCTTCAAGTTCGGGCACAGATGCTACATAAATGCTGTTCCAATTTTCAAAGTGTTTATATAGAATAGAATAATAGAGCAATAAAAATTTTCAATAAATGAGGTAAATCAAATGGGAAGACGAAAGAAAATGGTTGAACACGTCACTGAACTGATGGATAAACCCGAGTTTATCCGAAATATCGGAACAGTTGCACACATTGACCATGGAAAAACAACATTTTCAGATAATCTACTTGCAGGCGCAGGCATGATCTCATCAGAGCTGGCCGGCGAGCAATTATTTATGGACTTTGATGAGGAAGAACAAAGACGTGGAATTACCATTGATTCTGCAACAGTCTCGATGGTGCATCAATATCAAGGACAGGAATATCTTATCAACCTTATCGATACACCCGGCCACGTTGACTTTGGCGGGGACGTAACCCGCGCCATGAGGGCTGTGGACGGGGCGGTTGTGCTGGTTGACGCTGTGGAGGGTCCGATGCCGCAAACAGAGACCGTGCTCAGGCAGGCGCTCCGTGAAAATGTAACGCCGATCCTTTTCATAAACAAAGTTGATCGGCTCATTAACGAGTTGAAGCTCACCCCTGCGGATATGCAAATGCGCCTGGGACTTGTCATCGATAAGGTCAATAAGATCGTCAAAGGTCTGAAACCTAATGACTATGATAGACTGAAACTTGACCCTGCAGTGGGGAAAGTTGCCTTCGGATCGGCCCTTAATAACTGGGCGATCAGCATTCCCTATATGAAAAAGTCAGGTGTGGGATTTAAGGAAATCATCGAATTATGCCAGGCTGAGAAGCAGAACGTACTTGCTGAAAAATGTCCGCTCCATGTGGTAATGAATGATATGATTATAAAATTCCTTCCAAGCCCTGTCAAAGCACAGCAGGAACGGATAAAAGTCATCTGGCACGGCGATAAGGAGAGCGATATCGGAAAATCTATGATAAACGTGGACAGGAACGGCAAGATAGCTCTCATGATAACCGATATCACAACAGACCCGCATGCAGGTGAAGTTGCAAGCGGAAGGCTTTTCTCGGGTACTCTGGAAAGGGGCAAGGAAATCTATATTTCAGGAATGCCCAATGCTAACAGGATACAGTCGGTCGGTCTCTTCATGGGTCCTGAGAGAATTGAGTGCGATAAGATCCCGGCAGGGAATATCGTAGCAGTAACCGGTCTTAGTGATGCGATCGTGGGCTCGACAGCATCAACAGATAAGAGTATGACCCCATTTGAGAGTATAAGGCATGTCAGCGAACCTGTAATGACAGTTGCCGTTGAAGCTAAACATATGAAAGACCTGCCAAAACTTGTTGAAGTATTGAGGCAGGTCGCAAAGGAAGACCCCACCCTTAAGGTAATGATAAACCAGGAAACAGGAGAACATCTGCTGGCAGGAATGGGCGAACTGCACCTTGAAGTCGTTGCAGGCAGGATCCAGCGCGATAAACATGTGGAGATCACTACATCCAAGCCTCTTGTCGTATACAGGGAAACGATTTCAACCCACGCCGGTCCTGTAGAAGGAAAATCCCCCAACCGCCACAACAGGTTCTACGTTGAAGTCGAACCGTTATCTCCCGCTATAATCGAGTTAATCAAGAATAATGAAATTTCAATGAGACAGGGAGAAGTTGAGCGCAGGGACATCCTGATGAAAGCAGGGATGGGCAAGGATGAAGCCAAAAGTGTAACTCATATTTATGAAACAAATATGTACCTGGATATGACCAAAGGTATCCAGTACCTTCATGAAACAATGGAACTCATTCTTGAAGGATTTGAAGAGGTCATGAAAGCAGGACCGTTGTCCCGTGAACCCGTAATGGGCATTAAGGTAAAATTAATGGATGCCAAACTCCATGAAGACGCTGTCCACAGGGGACCTGCACAGGTCATTCCTGCATCAAGACAGGCGATCCAGGCGGCAATGCTCATGGCTGGCGCTACTCTTCTTGAACCTTTCCAAAAAGTGTTCATCCATGTTCCTCATGACCAGATGGGAGGTGCAATGCGAGAGATGCAGGGGAGACGCGGCTCTATACTTGATATGCAATCAGAAGGCGACATGACCATTATTGAGTCTAAAGCACCCGTTGCACAGCTATTCGGTTTCTCCGGCGATATCCGCTCAGCTACTGAAGGCAGAGCCATGTGGAGTACGGAATTTATCGGGTTTGAACCAATCCCTGCGAGCATGCTTAATGAAATCGTAATGGGTATCAGGCAAAGAAAAGGGCTCAAACTCGAAATACCCAAGCCGAGTGATTTCATAAGTCCGTGAGGTCCAGCAGACTCCATAAAAAAGCAAGGTATGAGGAGATTTTAACGGAAGGTTTAAAAACAAAAACAACAATACGGACACGAAACCATCTTTAATTAATAGAGAGGAAAATATTATGGCAGAGAAACCACATTTAAATTTAGCAGTTATCGGGCATATCGACCACGGGAAATCAACCCTTGTAGGAAGATTATTGTTTGAAACTGGTGCGGTACCACCGCACATTATAGAAAAGTATAGAGAAGAAGCAAAAGCAAAAGGAAAAGAATCCTTCGTTTTTGCATGGGTCATGGACTCACTTAAGGAAGAAAGGGACAGAGGTATTACGATCGACGTTGCTCACCAGCGATTTGATACCGCAAAATATTATTTTACAATTGTAGACTGCCCTGGACACAGGGACTTCGTAAAGAACATGATCACGGGTGCCTCGCAGGCCGATGCAGCCATACTTGTATGCGCAGGCAAAGAAGGTGTCCAGTCACAGACAAAAGAGCATGTATTCCTTTCAAGAACACTGGGTATCACTCAGTTGATCATAGCGATCAACAAGATGGATGAAATCAATTATGATAAGGCACGATATGAAGCAGTAAAAGCCGAACTTAGCACACTTCTTAAAATGGTCGGCTATAAGCCGGATGATATAAACTTCATCCCCACTTCAGCATTTAAAGGCGATAACCTTGCCAAGCCGAGTGAGAATACCAAATGGTACACAGGACCAACTTTACTTGCAGCTCTTGATATGCTGAAAATGCCTGAGAAACCGGTGACATTACCACTTCGCATTCCTGTCCAGGATGCTTACACAATTTCCGGTATAGGAACAGTTCCGGTTGGAAGAGTCGAGACCGGAAAGATGAAACCCGGTGATAAAATAATCTTCATGCCGGCAAAGGCAGTAGGTGAAGTCAAATCCATTGAAATGCATCATCAGGAGATAAAAGAAGCACTCCCCGGAGATAACATAGGATGGAACGTAAGAGGTGTTGAGAAGAAAGATATCAGGCGCGGAGATGTCTGCGGACCTACTGACAAGCCGCCAGTAGTTGCTGAAGAATTCACCGCCCAGATAGTAGTATTACAGCATCCATCGGCAATTACTATTGGTTATACACCCGTTTTGCATTGCCATACTGCACAGGTTGCAGGAACGATCACAGCAATATTAAAGAAACTTGATCCAAAGACCGGTCAGACCGCTGCAGAAAATCCCGACTTCATAAAAGCAGGAGATGCAGCTATTGTTACTATCAAACCGGCCAAACCGCTGTGTATTGAAAAAGTAAAAGAGATTCCTCAGCTCGGTCGTTTTGCGATCCGGGATATGGGAATGACAATTGCGGCAGGAATGGTACAGGACATTAAAGCGAGAATATAATATTCTCACTTTAACTTAATAAAACGGTGTATTTATGGTACAGAAAGCAAGAATACGTTTATCGGGAACAAGTCCTGTCACTCTTGACGGAATATGTTCACAGGTAAAAGATATCGCAGTGAAGACAGGAGTAAGTATTTGCGGCCCAGTTCCCCTCCCTACTAAGAAATTAGTGGTGCCATGCAGGAAAAGCCCGGATGGCGAAGGAAGTGCAACATGGGATCACTGGGAGATGAGAGTCCATAAGAGGCTTATCGACCTTGATGCTGACGAAAGGGCACTGCGCCAGTTAATGCGCATACAGGTTCCTAAAGATATCAGTATTGAGATCGTTCTCACCAGTTAATTTTTTCGCTGATTTTTTTAATATTCCGGTACAGCGAAGCCGTCTGGTTTCCGTGTATCACTTTTTTTATATTGGGCCAATTGATGCTGAGTTGTTATGACATTTCCAAAAAGCCTTTTACAATAAGAGATATTAATATATACATAGCATGCCCGATAGCAACAGAACATCTAGAATAGTCATTATCATCCTTTCTATATTATTGATCGGTTCATCTGCATTTTTATTTGTAAGTCTTGAAGAAATAAAACAAAAAGATGCATCAATCGCTGCTATGTCGGGTGAGATAACTTCACAAAAACAAAAGATTTCACAGCTTGAATCAAATATTTCAAACCTGATGGAAAATCTATCAAGAAAAGAAAGGGTGCTAGAAAACGAAACGCAAACACGCCAGAGACTTGAAGAGGAAATCACAAACCTTACTACGGTCACAAAAAGCGATTACGGAGTAATTGGTGTCGATGAAAATGATATTGGCCATGTGATACCTCTTGAAGTGATCATTAAAGAAGGAAATGGCAACCTCTTCCTGAATGTTGCCAATGTTCTTGTGGATGAATCGATGCAATCATCGGCTCAGGTCGCAATACGCGTAGCCAGAGAGGTGACAAGGACAAGCCTCACCGATAAAGATGTACTTATTAATATCAAATCTCCCGCGCAGCAGGGACAGCTGACCATTTCAGGAGGCAGCGCAGGTGGCGCTATCACAATTGCATCCATTGCCGCGATAGGAGGAAAATATCTGCGAAGTGATGCGCTGATGACAGGGACCATCAGGGAAGACCATTCAATAGGAAAGATCGGCGCCCCAAGGGCAAAAGGCATTGCTGCACGGGAAAATGGCGCAAAGCTATTCCTTGTACCGCCGGGTCAGAAAAGCGAAGTGGGGGACATCGGAATTGAAGTTATAGAAGTCGGGACTATTGAAGAGGCTGTGAAATATGCAATTTAGGCAATTTAAGAATAAATATGCTCCCTCTTGAGGGAGCACTTATAGCTGATATTGAACCTCCGTGGTCTTCTATGATTCCTTTTGTGATTGCCAGTCCGAGCCCTGCGCCAGCATATGAACGCGTTGAAGAATTATCAATTTGATAAAATATGTTAAATATCTTGTCGATCTTATCTGGCGGGATACCAACTCCGTCGTCTTCCACATGTATTTCTATATAGTTCTCATATTCAAAAGCGCTGATCTTCACATTCCCGCCTTCATGTGTAAATTTCAGGGCATTATTTAAAAGGTTCAAAATTACCTGGATCATCCTGTCTTTATCAACGTTCATTTTCGAAAGATTTTCCGGAATATCAATTGTGAGATTCAATCCTTTCACTTCATATTGATTTTTCATGGTATCAACAGCCATACCGATGATATCCTGCAGTCCCACCGTTTCTCGGTTATATTTCAGTTTGCCGGACTCTATCATGGAAATATCCAGAAGGTTGTTTACAAGACGTGTTAGGCGATCTATATTCCTTAGCAAAACCTGAATTAATTCCTGCTTAACGATTAATCCTGATTTTTCTTCCAGCAAAAATTCAGAAGAAGTCTTCATGGCTGTCAAAGGCGTCCTCAATTCATGCGAGACCATAGACAGAAAATCAGATTTTAGTTTATCAATTTCCTTTAATTTCTCATTTGCATCCTTTAAGAGTTTGTTAGATTCGTTAAGTTCGCGGGTTTTTTTTGTCACTTCAATTTCAAGTGATTTATTCCATCTTGTAAGCAATATAATAATTGAAAAGCTGCCCAGTATAATAAAAACGACCGCTGCCCCCATAAAAATACTTTGTTTGACAAATACCGACCCTATTAAGGCATTTATTTCAGATTCCGGGGAGATCACAGCTATTGACCAATTCTCATTACGCCAGATAATTGGCGAATAAGCGATCAATTTCTTTTCAGACATATTGTTTTCAAAATAATAACAGGTACCTTCCTTCCCTTTCAATTGATCCTGTAACATCTGCTGAAGATGAGGATCGGTTCCATTTGCAGCATACTGATATGTTGTACCCACCTTAAGTAAAGAAGAATCATATAATACCGTCCCCCTGTCATCGATCAAATAGATATCCCAGGGATATTTATAATTTTTTAAGAATTTGTTTGAAATATCTGAGGTCTTTATAATTGCAAGAATGGCACCTTTGAACTCATTTCCTTTGTAAACAGGAGTCCAGATAAAAGCGCCAAGCCCCCCTTCTAATAAATGCACAGAACTGGTGATATTCGTCTGTTTTTTATCCCTTACCCATTCAAAAGTATCTATCAGGATAAGTTTCGTTTCATTATCCTCCGGCCTCTCAAATTTATAAAGATCATATCCGACAGGCGTATTTTCCCTTGGGTACCCTGTAATGACTACACCATCCTTATCAATAAATTCGAAAACATAGACGCCGCTTGTCTTACTGTAAACCGTTTCAAATTCCGTAGATATCGCATCCTGCGACGGATCAGACAGGTGAGAAGCCATTACCTCGATAACTATGGTTTTTTCATTCAGGAATTCACTCATTCCTGATGAGATCTGTTTTGAAAGAAGAAGCTGTCTTTCGTTAAACTGTTTCTGTACGATATTCTGGATTTCATCATTTGATTTTGTGCCAAGAAAAATGATTACTGAAATAGATAGCAGACATATAATCAGAACTATTAACCAGCTGTATTTGCTTTTTCCTATCTTAAATTTCATTTTAAACTCTTCTAAGGTTACCTCCCTATCCCCATTCTCATCCGTACATCCTCTACATCCCAATCCTTAACAAGCTCACCTTCTACCTCAACCTCAGGGCCGATCATCAATGATTTCGCCCGCACCTCGCCCGCAATGAACGTCTTTAAATCAAAAACCAGTGCAGCAACCCGCTCATCTCTTATCTCCACAACAGCACTGATCTCTTCTTCCACGGCAAGGTCAAGTTCCTTTCGCATATCCTGCAGCCTGCGTATGACTTCGCGTGAGTATCCTTCGGATTCGATATCCCGCGTTAGCTCGGTATCAACATAAACGGCACCTGCCGGGAATACAGCTGCGGCTATGGCAGGCGGTATCAAGTCCTTAAATGTCACCATATCAGCAGTGATAACTCCGGTCTTCATTTCGAAACTTCCGGTTTCAAGGATAGATTTCTTTATCGCCCTGCCGTCGGATTTCTTTAATTCGGCAATAACTTTTCCTGCATCTTTCTTAAAGGCAGGACCAAGAGCCGCATGATTGGGCAGGACTTCAACTCCCAGCTCATCCCAGGTTTCACCTGTTCTTATTAAAACGATCTCCTTGGAATTTGTCTGTTCCTTCAATACGGTTTCAAGGCTCAAGACCGCTTCATTTACTGTTCCATTGTTTGGCACAATTACAATTCTTTTAACAGGCCATCTCAGTTTGCGCTTGAGTTTCTGCCTTGCGTTTGAACTTGCCTCAACAATCTGCCTGATGATATCCATCCTCTTCTCAAGCTCAATATCAATAAATTTTTCATTTGGCCCCTGCCAATCGCACATATGAACGCTTTCAGGCGCATCCGGATTTATATTTCGTACAAGGTTCCCATACATCTCCTCAGAGATATGAGGCACAAACGGCGCCATGAGTTTTGTCAATGTAACAAGGACTTCATATAAAGTATAATACGCTGCAAGCTTATCCGGATCGTTTGCTTCTCGCCATGTCCTTGGTCTTATAAGCTGTATATACCAGCGCGAGAGGTCTTCAAGAATAAATTCCGAAATTGGCCGCGTGGCCTTATGAAGATTATACTCGGACATGGCATTTTCAACCTTTTTTGTCAGGTTGTGGACTCTTGACAGTATCCATCTGTCCTCAAGTCTGAGAGGCAGTGTATCAAGACGTTCTTTAGCGTCCACGGGATTGAAATTGTCAAGGATCATATAGGGCAGCGGGAACCTATAGACATTCCATAGGATATTGAGCATCCTGTGAATGGTCCCGACCTCATCCCAGCTGAATTTCAGGTCATCCCACGGCGCATTCTGTGAAAGTACATACATGCGAAGCGATTCTGCCCCGAATTTAGTAATAACGTCATCAGGAGAAACAACATTGCCAAGACTCTTTGACATCTTCTTGCCTTCGGTGTCCAGGGTAAAACCGTGCATCAGCACACTCTTATAAGGCGCTCTTCCGAATGAGACCATGCTTGCTCCCATCTGGGAATAGAACCAGCCGCGGGTCTGGTCATGACCTTCAGTGATAAAATCAGCCGGCCACCATTCCTTGTATGTTTTATCATCGCGCGGGAAATTCAATGTCGCCCATGATGCGACTGCCGAATCAAACCATACATCGAACACATCAGGGACCCGGCTCATTCTCTGTTCGCATTTACTGCATTTAATATGAATATTATCTACATAGGGCCGGTGAAGGTCTGTGAGATTTTTCACACCAGACCTGTTCTTCAATTCTTCCATTGTTCCCATTACTTCTACTTCGCCGCAGAAATCACATATCCAGACCGGGATAGGGATGCCCCAGTACCTCTGACGGGAAATGCACCAGTCGCGCGAACCTTTCACCCAGTCGGCAAACCGGGCTGAACCTGCCCAATCAGGATACCATTTCACTTTCTTTATCTCATCAAGCATCTTTTCCTTAATGTCGGTTACCCTCAGGAACCACTGCTCTGTGGCAAGATATATTATCGGTGTCTTGCATCTCCAGCAATGTCCGTACCTGTGCGATATCATTCCGCTTGCCAGCAACAGGTCTTTTTCAGAAAGATCATCAAGTACAACTTTATTAGCTTCCCTGACATGCATTCCTTTGTATTCTCCTGCTTCCTCGGTATATTTGCCGTCAGGTCCTACAGGGCAGAAAATAGGGAGCTTGTGCTTCATTCCAAGTTCAAAGTCATCAATACCGTGCCCCGGTGCGATGTGGACACAGCCGGTATTCTCAGCGGTTACAAAGTCTGCAAGGTAAACATTGTGAGGGAACTTATTCTGCTTTGGTACTTTGTGACCAAGGGGGGCCCTGTATTCTATTTGAAGATCTTCACCCAGAATAGTCTCCAGCACCTCAGATTCCTGGTATCTTCCCTGTTTCAGGACGTTTTTCATAAGCTCTTTTGCCATTATCAGAATCTCTTCCTTTTCATTCTTGACCGCCCTGACTTTTACGTATTCAAATGAAGGGTGAACCGCTACAGCGATATTGGCGGGAATGGTCCAGGGAGTTGTTGTCCATATCACTATGAAGGTATTCTCTTCATTAGCGAGCGGGAACTTGATATAAACCGAGGGATCAGAAACATCCGAATATTCAACCTCAGAGTCAGCAATAGCTGTTTCGCATCTGGGGCACCAGTTTACAACCCGTAAGCCTTTTTCAAGAAGGTTTTTTTCATGCGCTTTTTTGAGAGTCCACCATGCAGCTTCAATATACTCGTCCCGCAGCGTCATATAAGGATCATTCCAGTTAAGCCAGACGCCAAGGTTCTGGAACTGGAAAGTCATTTCATCACGATGAGAAAGGGCGAATTCCTTGCATTTTGCCACGAAATTCCCAACACCGTATTTCTCAATGTCTTTTTTTGATTTGAATCCGAGAACCCCCTCAACCTTTACTTCGATAGGAAGACCGTGCATATCCCATCCCGCCCGGTCAAGTACATTGAAACCCTTCATGGATTTATAACGTAATATCGAATCCTTGATTATTTTATTCCAGGCTGTGCCAAGGTGTATGCGTCCGGTGGTGTAAGGCGGGCCGTCAACAAAAAAGAACTTCTGGCCGTCTATCCTTTGTTCCCTGACACGTGAATAGGCGTCAATTTCATCCCAGAATTTGCGTATATTCTGTTCAAGTGATTTAGCATCATACTGCCCTGCTTCTTTTAGCATAAAAATAATCTCCGAAGTAATGAGTGGTTAGTAAGGCGATGAAGCAATTAAAACCTTATGGTGACTATAAGCTTTAATATGTTTAACGCCTAAAAATCACATATGACAAAAGTTGAAGTTCTCCTTGCGACCGATGGTTCCGAATCGGCAAAAAAAGCGGAGATTGCAGCATTAAATATCGCAAAATCATATAATATCCGGATGGCGGCGCTCTATGTTGTAAATGTCCCTTCTACATCTGAACAGCCTGAATTGATAAAATACGGTGAAAAAATCCTGGACGAAGTGGCTGAAGATGGAAAAAGAATGGGTATTGATGCACAAAAAATATTAAAGCTTGGAAGTCCGGCTGAAACTATCCTGAATGTAGCAAAAAGTCTTAAAGTCCATACTATCGTCATGGGCTCTGAAGGAAAAAAAGGATTAAAACGAGTATTCCTGGGAAGCGTAGCCGAGAATGTTGTACGAAATGCAGAATGCAGCGTCCTTGTTGCAAGATAATCCCACTCTGGGAATCAAGGGAATAGTATGAAATATAATAACCTCAATATATCAGCAGATTCAAATGCGGAAGACATTGTCCCGTTCGCAATGGCGATACATGAACTTTTGGGGCTGCCGGTTACTATGAGAAGCCTGAATAAAATGGGGGTCAGGATTGAAAAAGGAAAAGTCCTTGATAATAATTATTCAGGTCCTGTGCTTGAATCTGTCCTGAAAGAGAACAGAATAATCCGTTCTATTCCCACAAGCGGTAAATATGCCGGAATTCCTGTTGTGGTTGTACCGATACGGAATAAAGAAGGATATGGCATTGCTGCCATCGGTGTAGTTGATGTAGTCGGTACTGTGGACCTTGGTTTCATTTTCGGTGATTATCCTGAAGTGGTAAAACAGGTCCAGGAATGCATGAGGGCGCGTGTGACAGTCCCTTGAACCCGATAATCCGTTCTGCAAGAACAGAAGATCTTGATGCCCTCTTGAATCTTGAACTAATATGTTTCAAGGAAGAAACATTTCATAGGAAACAGCTAAAATACCTGCTGTTAAAAGCCAAATCCATAGTGTTGGTTACAGAAATTGAAGACAATATTGTCGGGTCAATGATAATCCTGTTAAGAGAACATATCCTAAATGCAAGGATATATTCTCTAAATGTTCATCCTGATTACAGACGCATTGGAATTGGAAGTTCGCTTATGGATTCTGCTGTGGATATATTGAAAGTAAATGGATATGAGAATATCACACTGGAAGTCGGCATTAATAACAAGATTGCTCAGGACCTATACAGGTCAAAGGATTTTATTTTTGATAAAACTCTGCTCAATTACTATAAGAACGGTGAGGATGCGCTGCATCTTATAAGGAAATTATGACACAAGTGCGTGTATGATCTTTTCATAAATATCCTTATCTATAGTATCCTCGTAACCGTCATATATGCTCGGATTATCATTTATCTCGATTACCTTATACCCATCATTTATTTCTTTTACATCAAGGCCATAAAGACCGCTGCCTATACATTTTGACAGATTTATGGAAATTTCTTTCAATTCGGGGTCAATAGAATTTCTTGATATTGCAATAGTATCTCCCCATATGGTTTTTCCGTCTATCTTCGATTTTACCTTCCATCCTCCTTTTGGCATGCAATACTTGCACAAATAAAGCACTTCATTCCTGAGTATCCCTACGCGCCAGTCAAAGTCGGAATGAATATATTCCTGAAGTACAAGGACCTTAGCTTTCCTTAGCAAATGTTTTGAGATTTCAATAAATTCAGTTTCATTCCTGGCTTTTTCAACATGTGATGAAAAACGCGTATATGGTGTTTTAATTATCAATGGCAACCCAAGAGTTTTAAATATTATATCAAGAGTTTCTCCGGAATAATCTCCATAAAATAACATGGATTTTGGCGAAGGGATATTATTTTTCTGGAAAATGTCATGGAGAATAGCCTTGTTGGAGCATGTCCTGATAGAGTGAGGGTCATCGATTACTTTCAATCCTGATTGCTCGGCAAGTCTTGATACTATGTATGCTGAACTGCTCGGATCGGTCGTAGCTCTTATGAAAAGAGCATCATAGTCTGAGATCTTCGAAATATCGTCTTTATATATAAATTCAAACGCATGGCCCATCAATTCAGCGGTGGACTTGAATTTCATAATGGCGCTGCGCTCGGATTTAATATTGAAATTATATGCTTCGACAAAGCAGGCTATTTTCATAGGACTTATATACCCTGTTTTATTTTATGCACTTTATCATGAACGATATCCCACTTTACTTCCTTTTTTGTTGCAGGTTCGCAATGATTCAGTACAACACCACCATCATCTATCTGAACTATTAATTTACAGATTGGGATATTGAATATATTATAGAATTTTTTTACAAATTCTGATGTTTCTTCATTAGTCGATTCCCCAAATATCTGTATTATTTCAACCACATCTCCTGTAAGAGGATGTAATGAAACAGGAAATCTTGCACCCATGCTCATTTTCTTTATCATTCCGGGAAGTTGTGAGCCTGAATATATCACTTTCATCGAGTTATTGGTAAAAGGGTTCACGGCGAACAATACTACCGGAGCATTGATTTCACCCTGTACGGTGGTTATGAGTCTGTAATCATTGGTGCGCAGGCCATGCCTTTTTGCTTTTTCCATCAAAAGCGGATTCCTGTATGCATCCATTATTTCGGTACAATTCGGTGTGACCTCTACTCCAAAGGTTTCAGCATGCGAAGATACGTAATATCCCATTCTCAAATAACGGTAGTCATGGTTGATATTGAGTACGCTGTCGTGTACTGGTTGCCCTAAAAAAACAAACGGATTAGAGTCACTATCATCTTCATCTTCACTGACTATAATCATTTTTGATATCAGTCCGTTGATGTATCATTATAAGCTGAGTATATATAAGTAACGACTGGCAATAATGTGAGCTACATCACGCTTGAAACGTGAAGCTTCCTGATTCATCGACCGGACTTGCTTTGAGGTCAATATATTCCATCGTGTCTGACTATCCTGATATCTTTACCATGCGCATATTGTAAATTAGCATTCCGCACAAATGTCAGATTGAGGCCCTGGTTCCAAACCCAATGATTAATCGAAAACTATTTAAGTATGCAAACGGTAGCCTATAGTCGGTATCACATATCCTTTAAGCGGATTTAAAAAACTAATAAAGGATATGTTCCCAGTATCAGGAATACCAAAAAAGCAGCATTGGAAAAGCATGACAGGTAAAAAGGATTTAATCATAACATAGAATGATTTATTATAACATATAGTAATAAAGTTAAAAAGATACGTGATAGATATGGCAATAACAAATGAGGAAATATTGAAATCCATAGAGGAAAACCAGGTTAAATTTTTAAGACTCCAATTCGTTGATATTGGGGGAATGATCAAGAATGTGGGCATACCTGTGTCACAGGCAGAAAAGGCCCTGAAATCAGGCATAGCATTCGATGGTTCTTCGATAGAAGGTTTTGTAAGGATAGAAGAATCCGATATGGTGCTCAAACCCGATATTAATACTTATCAGATCCTTCCATGGAATATTAACGGCGGAAAGGTCGCACGGTTGATATGTGATGTTCACAGGCCGGACGGAAAGCCCTTCGAAGGCGATCCGCGCTATGTCTTAAAGAGAGCGATACAGGCAGCTGCAAAAAAAGGTTTTGTCATGAACACAGGTCCTGAACTTGAATTCTTTTTCTTCAAGAGAAAAGACGGACTGGCAACATGCCTTCCCCACGACTTCGGGGGTTACTTTGATTTTCCTCCGATAGACGATGCTGAAGAGATACGGCAGAATATAGTTGAAGCCCTTGAGAACATGGAATTTGATATTGAAGCTTCTCATCATGAGGTCTCAATAGGACAGCATGAGATCGATTTTAAATACGCTGATGCGTTAAAGACGGCGGATAATGTTATCACCTTCAAGTTCGTAACTAAAACCATAGCGAAGAATAACGACTTGCATGCGTCTTTTATGCCAAAACCCATCTTTGGCATAAACGGTTCGGGGATGCATACAAATATTTCACTTTTCAAAAATGGGAAGAATGCATTCTACGATGAATCAAAGAATATGGCAGTCAGCGATACCCTGAGATATTTCATCGGGGGCCTGAAGAAACATGTTAAATCATTTACTGCAGTTACAAATCCGATCGTGAACAGTTATAAGAGAATAGTTCCGGGTTATGAAGCGCCAGTTTATATCGCATGGTCAGGAGCCAACCGCTCATCCATGATACGCATACCGGCTGCAAGAGGAATGAGCACCCGCGTTGAACTTAGAAGCCCTGACCCTTCATGCAACCCGTATCTATCCTTTGCAGTGATCCTTATGGCAGGACTTGACGGAATTGAGAACCAGATCGATCCGGGTGAGCCCACAACGCTCAATCTTTTCCATCTTAACGATGAAGAACGCAAGCAGCATGGGATCGAATCATTACCCGGGAGCCTGAAAGAAGCGCTTGATAACATGGAAACAGACAGCGTAATCAAAAATGCTCTTGGGGAACATGTCTATCAGGACTTCATGAGGCTTGGAAGGGCCGAATGGGATGCATACAGAATAAGCGTACATGACTGGGAGATAAACCGCTACCTGAATATTATATAATAAGGAGACGTATTACAAACCGGATGAACACAACAACTATAGACTCAATGGTTCAAAGAAAACTGATAGAGATACTGCGGATACTGCATGAGAACCAGGAGCCTATAGGAGCGCGGCTTATAGCCGACAGGATGAACGAGCGCGGATACCCCATCGGAGAAAGGGGTGTTCGTTATCATCTGCGGATTCTTGATGAGCGCGGGCTTACCAAACGCCAGGGATATGATGGAAGGATCATCACCGAGCGCGGGATAAGAGAACTTGAAAACGCACTTGTCGGGGACAGGACGGGTTTTATCATAACAAGGATCGAAAACCTTATCTACGACACGACTTTTGATCTTAAGACAGGGCAGGGAAATGTAATAATTAATACCTCGATCATCGATAAAAAAGACACTGATAAGACCCTGGAGGTCATGCAGCATGTAATAAATGAAGGTTATTCTTTCAGTCCTTATATAAAATTAATGGAGGAAGGGACTTCAACTTCCGATATCAATATTCCCGCAGACAAAATCGGGATTGCCACCATGTGCAGTATAACGATCGATGGGATCCTGTTAAAAAACGGCATTCCCGTAACTCCGAAATATGGCGGATTACTTGATGTAAAAAACAGGAAGCCAGTAGGTTTTGAGGAAATCATTGTTTATAACGGCACATCCATTGACCCTATGAAAATATTCATATCAAAAAAAATGACACGTGTGATTGATGCGGTTGATACAGGTTCGGGTATGCTTCTTGCAAATTTACGTGAGATCCCGATGTCATCGGTCGATGAGGCGAAAAAATTGTTAAAGTCTGCAATGAGCATAGGTATTACCAATATTACTGAAATCGGGGAACCCGGAAAATCAGTGCTCAATGCACCGGTCGATTCGGGAAAAGTTGGGGTTGTAGTATATGCAGGAACAAATATCATGGCAGCCGTTGAGGAAAGCGGAATTAATGTAAAGACATTTCCGATATCAACTATTATGGATTTTAAACAATTGAAAACGTTTTGAAAATGTGCTGTTCATATTATAAAGTACCGTAATCTTTATAAAGCAAAGATACAAACTAAAAGTAAGAAAACGAGTGGCAACAATATATTAATATTGTGGATCTAATATTTTATATTTTTCACAATAAAGATAATATTGTCTTTAGAAAATTTAAACAAACGGAGGTTAGAAATCATGTTACGAAAGAGAGTCTTAATGGGAATTATCGGGATATCGTTAATATTGCTGGCTCTGCCTGGGATTGGAAGCGCAATAGAAGAGACGCCTAAAATAATCAGTCTCTTACCATCCACTCCAGTAGTGAATAATCAGGTTGGAGAAATGAGAACATTTAGTGTCACAGTTGACCAGATAGTAAATGTGACCTGGGCTATCAATGGAATGCAGGTACAATCCAACTCAAATTTAACAACTTCATCATATATAAATAACAGTGCACAGATGGGTTCGTGGAACGTCACAGCTATTGTTGAGAATGCTAATGGAACAGATATGTATGAATGGGATTGGATCGTAGAAGCTCCATCTCCTGTTAATATTGAAATCAAGAGTTTTGCTTATAATCCGGCTCAAATAATTGTCTCACAGGGGACAACTGTGAAATGGACTAACAATGATAGTGATGCACATACTGTAACAAGTGATACCAATGTCTTTGATTCCGGTTCCTTCAGTCAGGGACAAACCTTTGAATGGACATTTGATCAGCCCGGGACCTTTGAATATCACTGTACATTCCATCCGTCCATGAAGGCAAACGTGACTGTGGTACCAGAGACTGCCACAGTGCCGCCTCCTATGGAGGAGGTTGGAATTGGACTTGAGCTGGTAGCTGATGATTTTACAGCCCCCATTGCTCTTGTCTCTCCTGAAGATGGAACAGGGCGGAGATTTATTGCGGACCAGATCGGAGTTATTAAAATTCTCACGGCAGACGGACAGGTTCTGCAAGAACCTTTCCTGAACATTAGCTCCAAGATCGTGAATCTGAGGCCGCAATCTGACGAGCGCGGGCTGCTTGGCCTGGCGTTACATCCCAATTTTTCACAAAATGGGCGCTTTTTCGTCTATTACAGTGCGCCTTTGCGACCGGAAGCTCCTGGTAACTGGGATCACACAAGCACTATATCCGAATTCAGAGTCTTGCAGGATAATCCGGATATGACCAACATGAGCTCGGAGAGAATCTTATTACAGGTTGATAAACCTCAGTCCAATCATAATGCGGGCCAGATCGCCTTTGGTCCTGACGGCTACCTCTACATCCCGATTGGCGATGGAGGCGGAGCAAACGATGCAGGTATCGGTCATCCGCCGCCTGGCAATGGGCAGAACATTTCAACTTACCTGGGAAAAATCTTACGTATCGATGTGGATAACGGGAACCCCTACGGCATACCATCAGATAACCCATTTGTAGGTGAAGATGGACTGGACGAGATTTTTGCTTATGGACTCCGGAATCCATTCCGCATCGCTTTTGATGCCGAAGGGAACAATTCACTTTTCGTAGGCGATGCCGGCCAGAATGCATGGGAAGAAGTAAATATCGTTACTATGGGCGGCAATTATGGATGGAATATCAAGGAAGGCACACATTGCTTTGATCCCAATAATCCGAACCTTTCACCAGAGAGTTGTCCCAATGTAAGTGCCAGCGGTCAGCCCTTGATCGATCCGATCATTGAATATGCGAACGCCGGGCAGCCTGAGGGCCTTGGGGTAGTAGTTATTGGAGGGCTTGTTTATCGCGGGAATTCACTGCCTGAGTTCAATGGAGATTATATCTTTGGCGACTTCAACAAAGTATCCGGCGAGGGCGATGGCAGCCTGTTCGTAGCAAGACCACCGCCTGAAGGGGAAAAAATGTGGTCGGTAAAAGAGCTCCGGGTAGCTTCTAATGAGGGTGGTCGTATCGGTGCATTCGTGCGTTCCTTTGGTCAGGATGCTGAGTATGAAATGTATGTTATGACCTCACAAAATCCCGGACCATCTGGCAATACAGGCAAGGTATATAAGATCAAGCCGTTTGAAATATCCAGCAACTTTACAGCTAACCTCTCAGGTAACGAAAGCGTACCCCAGAGAGACACCCAGGCAGAAGGTAATACCACATTTAATCTCAGCGATGATGGAACTATGCTGCATTATGAACTCATGGTAGAAAATATTGAAAATGTTACAATGGCACATATCCATCTTGCACCAGCCGGGATGAATGGTCCTGTTGTGGTATGGCTGTATCCGAAAATGCCGCCGGCAGTTTTAATTCCCGGACAATTCAGCGGGCTCCTCGCAGAAGGCAATATCACTTCTGCCAATTTGACCGGTCCACTGGCAGGACAGCCCCTTAATGTACTTCTGGAAGACATGATGAAAGGGAATACATATGTAAATGTCCACACAAGCAAATATCCGGATGGAGAGATCCGGGGGCAGATAATACCAGAGGTTTGTGGGCCAAAAGGTGACCTGAGCTGTAATGGAATACCTGCAGATGCCGGGGATCTGGTATTGATGAAGCGTGCCTCGATTGGAGAAATTCAGGCCGACTCAAAATATGACTTGAATAACAATGGGCAGTCAGCGGATGCAGGTGATCTGGTATTGATGAAACGGGCTTCAATCGGTGAGATTACACTATCGTAAGGATACCGGATCTGAACAATAAGGGAGGGATAAAAATAGCCCTCCCCGTTATTTTAATTAAGTTTTTCGAGACTTTTTATTATTTTCTGATAAATGAACATAATAATTACAATTATACTGAGCATAAATATTTTTAGAAATCCATATATACTTCTGAATACATTTTGAATTGATCTAACGTCTAATATATTATAGGAGCCTATATGAAAACCCTTAAAACGAAACAACCTGATAAGAAAGACAAAGAAATAGCAGACATACTTTTTTCTTTGGGAATTGGCAGGAATGCTGCCGTGATTCTTACTTATCTTCAGAGTGTAAATTCAGCTACCTCAACAGACCTTGAAAGAGAAGCAAACCTGCGCCAGCCGGAAGTCAGCATTACAATAAAGCAGTTGATTGAGCGTGATTGGATAAGTGAGAGGGAAGAAAAAAAGCCCGGTAAGGGGAGACCGTATAAGATTTATTCTCTCAAAGTCGTATTCAATGATATAATCGCCCAGCTTGAAAAACAGCAGAGAAAAGCGATTGATGATACACAAGCAAAAATTGAGCTATTAAGGAAAATCGGGAGTAATTCATATTCAAAGGAATAATAGAACCGAAAATATGGTTTCTTTTTTCAACAACGATAGCGCTTCTATTGAGATTCCTATAAGACTTGTTGTATATGTGATCCTGACTGCGGCGATTATAGCAATAGCAGCCGTCGGAATTTCACGTATCTGGCCTGGTATGACCACTGATATCATGGAAAAGCAGATAGGAGAGATAAAAGTTTCATTAACCAATATGCAAAGTGGGGGTGCACGTAATTTGATCGACCCTGATTCCCCTCAAGGGAATATCCGCACATTTAGGATCAGTATCCCGGAAGATGTAGATTATCTTGCTTTTGGAGCGGATCCCGACCCTGATAACGATCTTAACCTGACAAACACACCTGAAATGCTTACCGAGAGAGGGAATGTTATTTTTTACAGCGGACCAGGCGGGAAGATCAGGATACCCCTTGATGAGTTCATTGAACTTCGCGAAGGCCGACTTGAGCACGGGAGGTGGGTTATTAATAATATCGGGGAAAAACAGTATGGTACTGTCGTTTCAGGAAAAGGAAGGTATGAACTGACATTCGAGCTGGTTTATGATCCGATCTCGAAACAGAAATATACGCTCGTTCATATGACTGACGATTTAAATGCATATATAAATCCTTATGATCCGTCGGTCTTGCCTAACAACCTGTGGGTTTCTGTGAATCCGGGTTCCATACCCGCAGATGGGGTCAGTAATGCCCAAATCCTGATTAAATTAAAGGATAAAAAAGGCAGGGATGCACCGGGTGACGGGATCAGCATAAATTTGTCAGCATCACTTGGAAATCTCTCCGTATCGAACCTGACAACAGTAAAAGGAAAAGCGGCCACGACAATTATTTCAGATGTAGTTGGGACATCTATGATAACCGCAACCTCACCCGGATTAAACCCGGGTTCAAGTCATTTAACAATAACACCAAAACCAATAATTCTTGAATTCGATCGGTGGATATATAATGAAAGTGAAAAACTCAATGCTCAATTCTCCACGAACCAGGAATTAAAATACAGTATTTCATTTACAGGATACGGAACGAAATACTCTATACCCCTGATAGGGGTCTGGTGGCCCAATGTAAGTATAGAGATAGATGGGATACAATGTGGTGAAGAAGTTATTGATAGCGGATACACCATTTCCAAAATGTCTATGCAGATAACACTGCCGGCTGGTGATCATAACTTAAATATAGGTTTAAAAAATGATAAGTATCTTCCATTACTGGGAGATACAAATCTGTATGTTAGGAAAGTAGTGCTTTCAGGTTAGCGAACCTAATCATTCCTTCCCGAAGAAACTTCTCATCATCGGGTGCATTTCCATCATCTGCTGGCTTGCAATATCTTCGTATAATCTGTACATGATACTTACTGTCAGCAATAAACCCGTCCCGCCTGCGCCGCCAAGAGTGCCCAGAAGGCTTGCAATGAGCGTGAGAACACCTATAAATGCCCCGCCGATAACCGTGACTTTGGGGATGTAGCGCTGCATTACACGTTCAAGTGTCCCGCTGCTTCTGCGGTAGCCCGGGATCTGCATTCCTGACTTCTGGATCTTTTCCGCGACGTTTCTTGCACCCATGCCTGTGGTTTCAACCCAGAACAGGGCGAAGATTATGCCGCCGATGATAAGCATGGATGCATCAGCGAGAATATGCAGGAGTATCTGCCATAATGCAGGCTCTGTTACGCCAAGACTTGTGAACCTTGGTCCTACAAGAGAAGGCATCCAGTCACTCGGCCCGTTTATGGGTGAAAGATAATACATCAGACCTCCAACAGGCGTTCCCTGCTGGTAGGTTCCCAATACCGTTATGCCTTTGCTGGAAAGAATCTGGCCTACCATCTGGACATTTGCCTGGAGCGCCCTGACCAGGATCATAGGCAAAACGCTTGCATAGATGAGTTTTACAGGAAATCGCCCGCGTGCGCCTCTTACAGCCGCATGGGCAAGTGGTATCTCTATACGTGTGCTTTCAACATAAACGACCATCAAATATATGATTACTGTACTTAGCAACGCAAGTATTCCTGCATTGTAGAGGAACAGGACCTGATTTGTCATTATATAATTCAGGTCGATCCCTGACGTAGGGCCGGCCATATATATCCACTTGGGAATAATACCGATCGGGACTACTCCTGTTTCATCTGTATTCCAGTTGAATATACCCTGTATGATCTGCTGCGATACACCTGCGATAATGAACATTCCAACGCCTGAACCTATACCCCACTTGGAGACTATCTCATCCATATACAGGATTAATATGCCTCCGATGCATACCTGAATGAACAGCAGCAATGTTATGTAGCTCACAGGAACGCCAAGCTGCGCTGCAAGCCCGGCATCTGCTTTCATGAACCCGCCAAGTATCTGCGGAAGGGCTTCAAGAACTACCATCACAAAGACCATGAGTTTCTGCAAACCCTGGAATATGGCCTGTTGATGTGGGTCTGTAAGATCCATTTTTATGACATTTGCCCCCACAAGCAGTTGCAGCACTATTGAAGCCGTGACAATCGGACCTATCCCCAGCACCATCAGTGAGCCTGAAGCGCCGGCGAAGAATGCCCTATAAAGTTCAAACAGGTCAATCGAACTTTTATCCAGTCCGAATAACGGGATATTTGCCAAAATGAAATACAGGACAAGAATGCCCAATGTCCATCCTAGTTTTTTCTTAAAATGAACATGACCTTCCGGGCGTTTGACCGCAGGAAGTCGGTTCAATAGGGGTGCAAGACTTTCAAATGCCATATTTTATTACTCTTGTTTTGTAGGTTCCGATTTTTCTGTCTGAGAAACTATCTGCCCTTTAGCTTCTTCGATTTTCTGCTTTGCGACAGACGAGAATTCGGAAGCGGTTATGAATAAGGGTTTCGTTACCTTTCCGCTTCCAAGGACTTTTTCAATACCGATATTACCAAGGTCAATGTGGAATGCATCGCCTTTCTTTTCTGCAAATCCATCCGTTACCAGCTGTTCGATGGCCTCATCGATCTCTCCTATATTTACAATAGTCGCATCGGATGTAGTAGATTGAGGGCGTTTGAAACCGTGTTTACCAAAACTCAAGCCCCGCTGCATTGAGCGGACAAAATGATGCTTGCATGTTCCGGCATCCCCGCGTCCTCCGCGGCTGCCTCCACCTCTTCGGTTTTTATGCGTGCCTCCGCCGCATGTCCTTGATCCCCTGAATTTTTTGGTTTTTTCTTTACTCATGATAATTACCTCATCTTGGTTAGCAGGGCATTGATTTCGGTTCCGTGGAATCCAAGATCTCCCCCTTCCTGAAAGGTTCTCTTTGTACCCTTTAGACCTTTCCTTGCCGGATGCATCCTGAAAACAGGTTTTAATTTAGGAATATCAGATATTGATGAGCTTCCTTCGCATATGGCTTTTGCCAGTTCCTCGAAAGATTTGAATTTTGTATTCTTACTCAGGTACTCCTCAGTCAGGTCATCCCCGCCTTCGAGTTTACCTCTATTTTCCAGCATTTGTGCAAGTGTTTCCGGGGTTATGACGCCCCATGCGACATAATCCTTTGCTTTATGGATCATTCCATTATAAGTGGGCGTCTCAGGGACGACCACACAGTGATTGACCCTGTCAAGGCGCAACATTCGTAATGTATCCCTGATATCCTGTCTGGTTTTTACTTCCCCGCGAAGTTTTACTATAGCGTACATCTTTCACACCTTCATGGTTGTTGTCTGTATAAGCGCATCAAAAGTCGCCTTTGCAAAATTGAGGGTTGTTCGCGTCTCACCGTTAACTTTTGTCCAGACATCTTTGATTCCTGCGATCTCCAGCACTTTTTTTGCAGTTCCGCCTGAAGCAATTCCCAGTCCGCGTGGAGCAGGTCTGAGTTTAACTTCCACACTTCCGGTTTTTCCTTTTACTTCAAAAGGTACGGTATGTCCCTGCCCGCAGCCACATTCCCATGAACCGCAGCCGCGTTTTATACCGATTATGTTCATCTTGGCAGTGTCTATAGCTTTTCTGATAGCTATTCCAACCTGAACATCCTTGCCCTCTCCGATGCCGATAAAACCATCACCATTGCCAACGATGACTGTTGCTCTGAATTTTACTCTTCTTCCTGAGTCTGTCATTCTCTGGACCATATTGATATCAAGTACCTCATCCCTGATCTCAGGCAATAACGCATCCACGATTTGAGACTCTCTTATCGGTAATCCTGATGCAAGGGCTTCACCCATAGTTGTAACCTGTCCTTCCTTGACCAATTTACCCAGTCTTGTCTGGGGGAACCATTCCTCTTTATGTTGTTCAAATCCTTTGTCTCTCATTTTGTTCACCTGAATTCGCCCTCAATCTTTTGTTTTACTGCCTGGAATTGTTCTGCAATATTGGTTTTCCTGTATTTGTCAATATGCTTTCCCATGATCCTGTCCTCGGACGGGAATACTTTCAGGTCATGAGGTATTTCAAGACCTGCATCTACCGCACCTTTTAATGCGGCAAACAGAAGTCCTCCTTTTGTAGTATGGTATAATCCCAGATCCGTGATTGCATCTGTATGTCCTTTTTTCTTGGCCCGATAGCCAAGCAATAATCCTGCCAGATATGCAGATGTAATATTCCCTGTCGAGGCAGTATAGCCGTATTTTTTTAAATCCTGTGTGCTGGCATGGACAAGTGTTGCATCTCCTGCCGATTGAGGTACTATTATCTGTATTTGTGTGTTTTTCAGGCTTTTCCTGATTACGAGCCTGGGCTTTCTTGATATCAGCATTTGCTTTCTTGCACGATAATCTGTCTTGCCCATTCTTACTCGTCTGAATTTTACCCTGTATCGTGATCCTGTTGCCATATTCAAGCCTCCTTAGCCTTGATCTGCTCTACATGTGCAATAAGATGGGCTCTGCTTCTGTATTCTCCACCTTTGGCCTTGCGGTATAATTTTCTGTAAGTTGGAACTTCAATAGTCTTGTTCTCTTTCATTTCCCTGAGCTGGCTGCGCAATGCACGGATTTTTTTCATCCATTGTTCTTTCTTCGGGTTCCTTGCACCTTTTGCTCCCGACCTTGAACCATGTCCCTTTCTATGCCCATATGCACGGGTTTCATCAACTTTTCGAGCTCTACTGCGGCTTACTCCCTGGATATTTCTTTTTCCGATTTTCTCTTCGCTTATTAATTTACGGATATCTTCCCGCGTAAGAGCTGTCGATATATCTTTATATGCTTCAGGATTCATCCATACGCGGTTGACACCAATAGACATAACTTCTGCCGCAAGTCTTCTCTGATTTGCCAGATCTGTCATTTTAATCTACCTTCCTTGTGGGGTTTAGAATCTTCAATCCCAGTTCAGCAGCTTTTTCCTCAATTACGCTGCGCTTTCTTGCTCCCACAGTTCTGGCTATTCTGCCAGCCTGACTGTCGGTCTTTAAGGATTCAACCTCTTTAACATTATTTACAATTATCTCTTCAAACCCTGAAGGATGTAGCCCGCGAACGGCCGCCGGACTTCCATATCCGGCTTCTACAAGAGGACATTTTCCATGCTTTGAATAGCGTGTCTTATTATGTATGCCGTCAGGTTTTCTCCAATAATCTGCAAGCTTCATCTTCTTGTGGGAATCTGTCTGCTTGAAGGTGGGTTTTTTGCTTTTCTGTTTTTTCCTTACATTAAGAAGTCTTTTCGTTTCTGTTTCCATTTTTCTCACCGTCCGGACTGTTCCACGAGGTAAACCCCATCCTGGAACACCCTGGGATCAAACCTTTTGATTTTTGTGGCCTGACGGATATTGGCCGCTGTCTGCCCCACATCTTCCTTATTGATACCATTGAGGATGACCTGATCGCCTTTTATCGTGACCTTGGTATTGCCCAGAATACTGGCTTTTCTTGCCTTCTTTTCGCCGAGAAAATTAGCAATTATTACTTTGTTTCCTTCGGTCTTTATCTGGATTGGAAAATGAGAATAGACGATTTTCATCTTATATTCGTATCCTTCTGTCACGCCAGCGATCATATTTTTTAAGTGAGATTCATACGTGCCCAGGATTGCGAGCTGTTCTCTTCGTGGAATGTTTGTCTCCACGGTAAGTTCGGAATCAGCCTTCTTTATGGCAACTCCCGGATACCAGAGTTTTTTCTGGAGCTGACCCTGCGGGCCTGATACCGACACGTTTGTGCTGTCGATGTTTATATTAACACCCTCAGGGATTTCTATTGTTCTTTTTGTTTCCATGATTTTCACCTAATAAACATAAGCGAGTAACTCTCCGCCAATACCATTAGTCCTTGCTTCACTGTGGGCCATAACACCCTCAGGAGTGGTCAGGATAATAGAGCCAAAACCCTTTGCTGGCAAATACCGTTTTTCCCATTTCTCAAACTCGGTATTCTTTACGGAATGTCGCGGTCTGATTACTCCGCACTTATTGATTTTTCCTTTAAGCTGTACCTTGAAATGGCCTGATTTCCCATTATCGATGAATTCGAAATCGCCAATATAAGCTTTATCCTTCATGACTTTTAGCACATTTCCTATCAGCTTTGAAGCTGGCTTGATAGTGCAATCGGATTTGCCTATTATTTCTGCATTTTTTATTGTTGACAATGCATCTGCTAGTGGATCTAATAACATTAAAATCACCTATGTATATTTCTCAAAGCCCATCTGGTATGCTGTATCCCGGAAACACTGTCTGCAGAGGTATAATCCATATTTCCGGACCAGCCCCTGTTTCCTGCCGCAGCGTTTGCAGGCATTGGCACCGGCTCCAAATTTTTTATTACTTCGTTCCATTTAAATTACCTCCAGACCGTACTTCTCTTTCACAAAAGAAATAACTTCGTCTTTTTTCAATCTGTGATCACTGGACATTTTGCTTTTCTCGATTTTTCTCGTGCGTATCCTGTATCCCGCTCTTTTTACTGCCACATTGATATCCATTCCATAGATACCTATTGAAGGATCGTATTTCATGCCGGGAAAATCCGTATGTTCCTCAACTCCGAATGAAAAATTTCCATTTTCATCGAATTGTGTTGCATTTATCTTATTATCAATGATTTTTAACGCAGTTTTAAGGAAATCCCGGGCGTTGTTCCCCCGCAGAGTTACCTTGCAGCCGATTGGTTCGTTTTTCTTGATTGAAAAATTCGGCAATGTTTTCTTTGCCATGGACCTGACGGGTTTTTGCTTGACTATAGTTCCCAGCAATTTTTCTGCATTGCTTAACCGATCACCGCTTTCTCCCGTACAGATATGTACGGTCACTTTATCGACTGAGGGCATTCTCATGGGATTCATTTTATACCACCTTGATATCAGGTGTGTTTTCACCTATTACATAGACATAATCTTCAATTGTTTCAAATTCCTTTTCATTGGATATGGCTACCATGTTCGTTCCTGAGCCTCTGACTTTCCGGATCTGTTTTATTTTTCCGATTTCTCCTGAATGTTCTCCGCCTACGATCATTGCAAGATTACCGGCTTTGTAGCCCAGGTGTTTTATGATCTTGTGATCCTTAGGATCGAGGATTATAGTATCAAAAGTCTTGTAATCATTTGATGCCAGGACATTAGTACCGTCGTGCAGGTTTAGCTGTACAGCCCCTTTTTTGACAATGGTTTTATTGTTTATCCTGCATAACTTTCCGGCATTTTCATCTTCTTTGAACAGTTTAAACTTGTTCTTGTTATCTAGAAGAACCCGGTAATATTCGTTGGTAGCCGGTATTGATATAATATCAAAAAGACCTACCATGTATTTGTAATCTGTTCTTGCTACGCCGTCTATGTGAATGCTCTTTTCATTAATTATCCTTTTAGCTTCCCTGGCGTTGCTTGCGATTTTAAGTATATCCCGTACAACCACAAGTAATGGAATACCTGTTTCCATTGAATGGGCTCCGGGATTAGCTCCAACTACCCAGTGATATGTTTTTCTGGTAATAGGCCATGATATTGGCGCTGCTACTCTTTTCTGATGTGTTGCCATTTAATCACCCAGGCGTTTTTCATCTTTTGTTTCTAATTTAGTTATCATTACGTTTGAAGGTTGCACCGGTCTTGGTACCTCTGTACCGTCCGATTTTGTAACACTTACACCATCTACATTAATTGTCATATTTGCAAGATTTACTACTGCTACCTTTCCTTCTTTGCCTTTATTGTCCCCGCGCAATACCTTGACGGTATCTCCTGAACGGATAGGAATGCTCTTTATTTCATGCTCTTTACGAAGCTCAGGGCTTAACATCGCACCCATAAATTTATGCCTGATATGGAGGGGTGCCTGATATCTGGATTTTCTTTGTTTTCTTGGTTGTGATGATACCATTTTCCTCACCTACACTATTATCGAAGCTGCGGATGAGATCTTTGAATAGCGTTCCGCTGCTTCCCTGGCTACAGGTCCTTTTATTTCCGTACCCTTGGGCACGCCCTCATCATCTACGATCACTACTGCATTGTCTTCAAAAGAGACCCTCATCCCATCGGGGCGCCTGAATTCTTTTTTCTGGCGTATTATAACAGCTTTAAAAATCTGTTTTCTTGTTTCCGGGGTTCCTTTTTTAACGCTTACGATAAGAGTATCTCCCACACCGCCGCGAGGATATCTGTTCCTGACACCGCGGTATTTTAAAACCGATATGACCTCAACGACTCTTGCACCTGTATTATCTGCACATTCCATTCGAGCCGCCGTGTTTATGGCGCGCGGTATCTTTGCCTTCATCCCTCTCATTCTCGCACCTCTATTATTACATAGGATTTAGTCTTACTGAGCGGGCGGCATTCAGCAATCGTTACTTTTGCTCCCTCTGCAGCATTCATGCAGGGAGGGTTATGGGCGTGTACTTTGGTTTTTCTTTTCTCGTATCGCTCATATTTTGCGTTCTTTTTTACATATGTTCTTTGCACAACTACTGTTTTATCCATTTTATCGCTTACAACCACTCCACTTAAAACCTGCCCTCTGACCGGCAGAGTACCATGAAATGGACAATTTGGATCCATGCATTCTTTTGTTGGCTGTTGAACATCCAACCCAATATCACGTGTCATTATTATACCTCATTTATTTCCTGAATTTTTTCTTGAATTTTGTCTGGATTCTGTTTTCGGGCTGCGAGAGCAATAATCTTCCGTCGACTTTTAATGTTAAAGGCAAGTAACGTTTGCCGTCAACCGTCGGAATTGTGAATATAAAAGATGAACAGGATTTCGGGATGTTTTTTTCCTGGACATCAGTTTTTATGGTCAATAAATTTTTTGTTTCGTCAACTATTCTTCCCTCTATTCCGATAAGGGATATGTTTGTGCTGTCCACTACTTTTGTATCAATACCTATGAGTTCATGGTGTATGATATTTTGTGGTGTCAGCTTCATTCTTTATTTTTCTCCGACTGGATAGTTTTGATCCTTGCAATCGTTCTTTTGATTTCGTTCATCTTCCCTGGACTTTCAGGAGCGCCGCCTGCTGAGGCGATAGCGCGTTCTCTGATCAACTCCATTAATATTTTGTCCAGTTCTTCCTGTCTTTCATCATTATTCATTTTCCTTATTTCATCACTTCTCAATATAGCCATACTACTCCTCCGTCTTATGGGTGCGTGATGCCGGGTGCCAGTAATCATATTCCTGGTGCTTATGTTCCAGTACATCACCATGCATTCTTTCTTCTATATTGCCAGTATGGATTTCTTCAGGAACAATTTCACTTTTAATTTCAGGTGCTGATCTGGTGATCCCGGGTACAGCTTCAACAGGTACAGCAGATACAGCAGGTGCAGCCTTTACCATTTCTTTGATACCTTCCGGTTTCTTTACCTGAATTACAGCTTCCTGGGGAACTGTAACTTCCACTATCTTGAACCTGCCCGGCAGTTTGATCGTCGGCCGGATAAGACGTACACGACATCCGATAACACCCAGTTTTTTTATGGCAATAGCAAAGCCTTTATCGACCAGTTCCATTGCAGGGTTGCCTGCGTGAAGCATATTACCTGCCACGAATTTTTCGGTCCTCTTTCTGGGCCCTGTCAATTTGCCGGCAATATCAATTTCACATCCGAGTGCTCCTGATTCCATTATTCTTCTTAGCATATTATGACCCGCTTTTCTGAAGTATAGCCCCCGTTCAATAGCACCGGCTAACCGTGATGCCATCATCTGGGCGTTCAATTCAGGGATTTTTACTTCCTGGACATCTATTTGCGGATTATCAACACGGAAAACCGTTTCAAGGTCATGTGTGAGCTTGTGTATAGTCCTTCCGCCCTTTCCTATTATCATGCCGGGTTTTTCAGCAAATATAGTGACCTGGGTACCCATAGGCGTCCTGTTGATATTCATTCCTCCGTAACCTGCCCTTTCCAGTTGTTTTGAAAAGTATTCTGCCATCTGGGTTTTATCAAATCCGTTTTTGACAAATTTTTTTTCCACGCCCATTATTGCACCTCTGCTATCATTTCTATAGTAACTGTTTCCTGTCTCTTTGGCGTAGCCCTTCCCTGTGCTCTGGGGAACTGACCCATATAAGTATGGCCTTTCTTTGTAGCTACATGTACAATCTTCATATTTTCTGAGTCAAGCCCTTTATACGTGGCATTACTTTCTGCATTTTTTAAAATACTTAAGAATTCCTTTGCGGCCTTCTGTGGGTATCTGCCTGTACACATCCCTTTCCTGTGAGGAATATTTCGTGTGTATCTCTTATATGGCACAGCTTGTTTCAAGGCGACTACATTTTCAAGAAATTCTCGCGCAATATCAAGTTTCATGCCTTTTATCGCTGTGGCGATCTCATGGGCCTGTTTCCTTGAAATATGGAGTTCCTTTCCCATAGCCTTTGATGTTTTTTCAGGTGGGGATTCAATAGAAAAATTTAATTTCATGTATATCACTTCAATGGAACGAATTTGCTTGATTTTGTTGCACCTATACCTGCTGCGCCGTGTGAAACCTTCTTTCTTGTGAGGACAAATTCACCGAAATAATGACCCATCATCTCAGGAAGAATATCTATAGGTACGAATTCTTTACCGCTGTGAATGGCGATTTTCATGCCAACCATTTCAGGAAGGACTATCATGTCCCTCAAATGCGTCCTGATATTCTGGTCCTTTATTTTGACTTTATGCAGTAATTTTTTATGATCCTCTGAAAATCCGCGCTGGATGGTGCGGCGCTGTCTTGACGGAACAAGCAGTGCGAACTCATCATGACTTAATTTTTTAAGGTCCTCTACGGATTTTCCTCTGAATGTAAATTCACCCTTCCTCTTTGGTATCTTCGATGATTCTTTTCTTGCCATTTAACTCACCTCTTTCCTGTCCTTCTTGCGGCAATAGAGCCGACTTTTCTTCCGGGCGGCGTGCCCCTTGCTACGGTTTTTGGCCTTCCGGGATGCTGGCGCCCTCCGCCTCCGAACGGGTGGTCAACGACATTCATTGCTACGCCCCTGCTCCTTGGCCATTTTCTTGCCCTGACTTTCATCCTGAAGAATTTTTTTCCTGCCTTGACAAAATGCTTCTCTGTACGTCCGCTTCCTGCGACAACACCGATGGTCGCCCTGCATTTCGGGTTCAGCCATTTCATCTCACCGCTTGGTAGCTGCACTACGGTCTTGCCCACATCATGTGCAACAAGGATTCCGTACATACCGGACGCACGGGCAAATTTTCCACCGTCTCCGGGCTGTGACTCCACATTACAGATAGGCACACCTTCCGGAATTTCTGCAAGGGAAAGGGTGTTACCCGGTTCCACGGGGGCAGAGATACCGCACTGGATAGTCTGGTCGACTTCCGTGCCTTCAGGGATAAGCATCAGGCGTTCTTCGCCGTTGCTGAATGAAATGCGGGCGATCGGAGCCGAACGCGCAGTATCATGTATAATTTCAAGCACTTTTCCGGTTATGATTCCTTCCTGAACCTTCAGATGCTCAAGATTCGCTTTAAATTTATGAGATGGCGCCTTATATGTAGGAGAGCCTTTTCCCCTGCTTTGAGCAATAATTCTATGTCCCATTTTCTCACCTTAAAATATTCCCAGCCTTGAGGCAAGTTCTGTCGCAGTGTTTGGGTCCGCGAAACTTACTATGGCTTTCTTTGTTCCTTTTGAGGTCAGCATCATATTGACGCTTGCCACTTTTACTTTAAAAAGTGTCTCAATCTCTCTTTTCACACTGGTTCTACTATCATTTATATCAACGATGAACTGTAGAGCATTATTATTTTCAGCCATCAGCGTTGCTTTTTCTGTAACGTAAGGATGCTGTATCATTGCATTTTCTCCTCGAGTCTGGATATTGCTGACTCGGTATATATTGTCAGGCGTCCTGCATGCGTTCCGGGAGCCAGTAATTCGGCATTGAGTTGATCGAAATTAACTACATCAACCCCTGCGAGATTGCGAGCTGCTTTAACTACGCCTTTGTCTTCCGCAGTGACGATGAGAATACTTTTTGGCTGCTTATACCGCCTACCGCGTAGTTTACCTTTGCCTGCGCGGACCCTGGTATTTTTTGCCCTGAGGATATCATCCCACAGCTTGGCTGCTTCAAGGAATGATTTTACATCTTTTGTCCTTGTCAGGGCGGAAAACTCATCTGCAACGACTAAAGGCAATAATGCAGAGAACCGGTGTCCTCTTTTTTTGACGAGGTCCATATTTCCTGTCGCTGCAAGTGCTGATTTAATTGCTTTCTTGCGCTCCTTATCGTTGATCTTCTCAGTCCTGTCGGTTTCAGGCTTGGGAGGATGTGCCTCCCTTCCTTTGACGGCCTGCGGGATCCTTGCTGCTTTGCTGCTGTTCATAAGCCTGGCGACACGTGATACACCTCTGCCCGGCCCCCATCCTTCGGCGGATGTCCTCAATCCTGCATACATATGCGCCCCGTAAGGTTGCTGGCGATTCGCCTGGGCTGACAGTACTGCTTTCTTTATAAGATCAGGTCTGTATGGCTCATCGAATAGTGTTGAAGTAATTTTTTTCGTAGAATTTCCCGATAAATCGATTATATTTAAATCCATGAAATCACCCTTGTTTTGATTCAAGGCTTATATATGTTATTTCAGGTGCCTGGCCCTGTGATTGTTTCTTTGGTCTGATAGCTGGCCGCATGCGGACCAATCTCTTAACAGGTCCGGGTACGCTTCCCTTTATAATAACATAATCGTTTCTGACAATACCGTAATTTAAAAACCCGCCGTCAGGAGTAACGGTTTTTCCATCTTTACCTATCTGCATGATTCTCTTGTTAAATTCGGTTCTCTGATGATACCCTGTTTGTCCCAGCTGAGGGACTCTCCAGCTTACATGTGACGGGTGCCACGCCCCAAGAGTACCGATCTCCCTGACACTTCCTGCTCTTGAATGTTTGGCTTTCTGGAGCTGTATCCCCCATCGTTTTACCGGTCCCTGTACTCCTTTTCCTATTGTTATTCCGACAAGATCAATAATATCACCGTTATTGAATACATCACTGATACTGATATTTTTCCCCAGAAGACCTCTGGCATACTGGAAACGCGCCATTATATCCGTTCCACCGATGTTGTTCTCCATTATCTCCGGTTTTTTCTTGGGTATCCCTGTGACCTTTTCAGGCATCGTGTACATTACTACTCTTAAATCCATGGCGATGCCGTCTTTTATAAGCTGCTCGATCTTGGTAATGGCTGATGGCAGGTCATGTTTCTTGGGTACGGCTATTGCACGATTGAGCTCTTTATCAAGCTCGGTCGTCCACGCTTCTGCTATTGCTGTAGCACCATAAGCAGTATTTTTATATAGCCTGATAGCTGCCACTTTCATAACAGGAACTTCCATTATGGTCACCGGTACTGAAATTTCCATCCCGTTTGTTAAGCTATTAGGGATTTCATCTTTCATGATAAGATGTGTCATACCGGCTTTATACCCTGCAAATCCCAAAAGCTTTGGCTCTTTTTGTGCAGGCCATGCTCTCACACGGGGTACTTCGCTTCTTGCTCTAACGCGCGGACTGTAACCAATAGAACCGCGTCTTGGTCTGTGCGGATGTGACATTTTTTCCTCCTTTTCGATAAGATATAAATTAATACGTGGGAGTATTTTTACGGCAAGTGCAAACACCTGAAGGTTATTGCAAATATGTCATCACAAATAGATTTTGACTTACACGCATTTTACGGGCATACGATAAACGCATTGGCCCTTTGCAATTCATCAAATCCGACTTGATCGACTTCAACTTGCGTAATCTATACGCATCGTACTTTGTCCCATAGATGAGAAAGAAGTATATAATGCTTTGGGAAGATGCACCGATCGGGATTTGAACCCGAGTTATTAGCTTGGAAGGCTAAAGTCATAGCCGCTAGACCATCGGTGCAGACAGGTTGTAGATAGTCTAAAAAGTATAAAAAGCTTTATCTTGGACGTTGCTCTGTTGAATAAATCCTGATTTTAGTGGGAGGTTATATTAAAATGAGTTCAGAACATAGTTATGATGAATAAAAATGAAACTCCTGTCCATAGTCGGTGCCCGCCCCCAGTTCATCAAATGCGCGCCCCTGTCCCGCGAACTGCGTAAAGAGCATGAGGAGATCCTCGTACATACCGGGCAGCATTATGACCAGGAGATGTCCGAAATATTCTTTGAGGAGCTTGGTATCCCGGAGCCGGATTATAATCTGGGCATAGGTTCAGGCAGCCACGGTGAACAAACAGGAAAGATGCTGATCGCAATAGAAAAAGTGCTCTTGAAAGAATCTCCTGACTTTGTTCTTGTCTACGGTGACACAAACTCCACCCTTGCAGGTGCGCTGGCAGCATCCAAGCTTCATTTAAAGGTAGGGCATGTGGAAGCCGGAGTCCGCAGTTTTGACCGGCAGATGCCTGAAGAGATAAACCGGGTACTGACAGACCGCATCTCAACTCTATTATTCTGCCCGACACGAACCGCTGTGGATAATCTGGAAAAGGAGGGTATCACAAAGGGCGTTCATCTTGTGGGCGATGTAATGACAGACGCACTTATATACAACAAAAAGGTGGCCCATGATAGATCAAGGATCATCGAAGAACTTGGACTTAAACAGAAGGAATATCTTGTGGTCACAGTACACCGACCATCAAATACTGATAGCAGGGAAAATATGCAAAATATTATCGAGGCCCTGGGAAAGTCAGGAAAAACCGTTGTGTTCCCGGTGCATCCAAGGACAGAAAAATACCTAAGGGAATATGGGCTGCGGGATTCAATGCATTCTAATGTTAAATTAATTCAACCTCTGGGATATTTAGATATGCTGCGCCTCATGGCAAGCGCTGAAAAGATATTGACAGATTCGGGAGGAATGCAAAAAGAGGCCTTTATGCTTGGCGTGCCCTGCATAACGCTTCGAGACAACACTGAATGGATAGAGACGCTGGAGGGAGGGTGGAATGTGCTGGCAGGGGCGGATAAGGAAAAAATACTTATGGATTTATCCAGTTCACCGCCGACCAACAGTGGAAGAAGGGGTTTTGAGAGTGTGCGGGCAAGCAGATTGATATCAAATATTTTAA
>Ga0172443_1027_pt1 | contig 45091 bp, 51 predicted proteins | sample MayberryNE_Catta_6_FD_114741 | JGI IMG/M metagenome (GOLD analysis project Ga0172443, IMG submission 114741) | reverse complement strand
CTATATAAATCTTCCTATTACCACCTATATAAGCACTATATAGGCAATTTTATATATTTATTTCGTGGGATTTTTCATTTTTTTTTGTTAGGGGGTCGCAACCCCAGCGCCGTAAAACGCAAATAGAATCGACCAAAAGTGTTAATAGTAAGATTTTCAACATGGCTTCTTCTATTCCATGTATCACCTCATCGCTGAGTGGTTTTTCATCTATCGCAAGGTTTGCCAACCGCTCTATAGCAGAACTATACGGTATACGGGATATTCTTATATAATAGATTTCTGATAGTCACAATAATTACATTCAGTGCTGACGTCAAATCCAAACTGAAATCATATTAACCATTTAATTTCCGGCTCCATTTTTTCAGGTGTTGGTATTCTGCCTTGGGGATATCCGAATATCAGGGGAGCAACTGCTTTATACCCTTGAGGCGCCCCGATCTCTTTTAAAATCCTTTCATCCATGAGCGCAGGCTGTAGACCGCCAATCCAGCAGCTTCCGATACCCTTTGAATGCGCTGCAAGCATCATATTCTGCGCTGCCATTGCACAATCGAAATCCACTGTGGGTGCATTCTTATTCCCAAATATAATTACAAGCACCGGAGCGTTGTAGAAAAGGCTCGTCCCCTTTGTTTTGAGAAAAACAAGGAAATCAGAAGCTTTCTTGCCTGTATTTTTCATGGGTTCAAGTATAGGGATCATCGCTTTCTTTCCGCTTTCTGATAGCTTCAAAAGCGAATCTTTGTTCTTGATCACCAAAAAACTCCATGGCTGGATATTAAATCCTGATGGTGCATATCTTGCACAATCAATCAGGAACTTTATGTCTTCATCTGATATTGCTTCATCCTTATATTCACGGACGCACCGCCTTGTTTTGATGATTTCAATTACGTCTTTCAAAATAACACACCTATTTTTAAAGGATTTTGATTTCAGTTATAGTTTTCCCTTATTCAGGAAATACCTATAATTGGATCATTTCAGCGACTCTATTCCCGCAAAAAACACATTGGAGAAGCTTTGCATTTCCAATTGTGAAATATTGCATCACATGGCCGCACTTTTTACAAAATACCGTGTCGCCTTTTGCTTTCAAAGAGTCGATTGCCTGCCTGATAGACCGCAATTTATCATCCTGATCTTTGTCAATATACATCAGGTCTTCATCTGTGAATGTTATTGCCATGGTTCCTTCGTCTTCATTCCATTATTTATAGATTCAATACATATGCTTATCCTAAATTTAAACATGATTATCATACTTCTCCAGACAATTGCCCTTTACTTGATCTCGCAATACCTGCACCTATCCCTGTCCTTTACATCAAGAATCCTTTACATTGTTCTTATGCTTCCGGGAACGATAGCGCATGAAACCTCTCATGCAGTGGTTGCTTTGCTCATGGGCGCACGCATAACAGAGTTCAGCGTCATCCCTTCAGGGGACACGTTAGGGCATGTGGGATATACCAAGCCAAAGATACCCATTATTGGAAATACCGCCATATCGATCGCCCCATTGATCGGATGTCCTGTAATACTGCTTCTTATAGGCCGATACTTCGGAGTGCATTTTGACTTTCCGCAAACTTCCTTTGATATACTCGCAGGATCACGATTTTTACTTGACGGGACACTTTCTTTCATCACTGGACTTGATTATATGAATTGGAAAACATATGTTTTTCTTTACTTTGCACTCACGCTGGGAGCTGGCGCAGCGCCCAGCAAAACCGATATCATTAGCATGCTTCCGGGTTTAATAGTAATTATCGCGGCGATATATTCATTGAATTACTTCGGTGTAAATATTCAATATCTGTATAATGTATTTTCATGGTTAAGCGCAGGTATTTCGATTGCGATGATCCCTTTACTTGCCGTAACAATTATTGTTGGGATGCTAAAGTTGATAACGTTTGTGAGACGGGCATGGAAATTTATTTAGCCTTTTTCTAGAGGATGCATAACATTCCGGGTCACAGGGTTTCACTTGAAAGCTCGCTTTCAAATGCATGCAAAAAAGAGTTTGAGAAAAGGACTTAATGAAATTTATCACTTGCAGACTTGCATGTTTTGATGTGAGTGCAGTTGGCAACCCTGCACACTTTGATTTTTGTACCGCATTGATTACAGTAAAATCCTTCGGAAAATATTAAAGGTTGGGTATTCGGGATAGTCAGGTAAGCCATCAGTTTGCCTCTTTGTTTTGTTTATTTTTTCCTTTTTTCTTAGCTGCTTATATAATCATCTACGTGTTAAGATGGTTTACGAGGTCGGATTTGCCCGCCCATGTAAAAAACCGCTTCAGCCTGACTTTATAAAGTTTAACTGTTTCGGTCAAACATTCGTTATGCTTTTCCAGAATGTACTTATTCACATCAGTCTTTTCCCACTTTTCGAGTGACTTAAGCCTATTGATGTTCTTCAAAAATTTACTATAATCCTTTATGGTTTCCTCTGCCGTGCCATTAATCTTGAGTTCCTGAAGAAATTGATCGATTATTTTAATCATATTCCTTAATATGTAGTTATTAGGTAATAAAGCCCCATACGAACTTCTCAAATTCTTTTGTATTAATACCAACCGAAGCAACTTTCGATATGTTTTTTGAGGCTGCTGCATAAAATAGTGACGCCGAGGGGGGGATTCGAACTCCCGTGGGGCAGAGCCCCACAAGCTTTCCAGGCTTGCGCCTTAGCCGCTAGACTACCTCGGCACGAAACACTAGATAAACGATATGATTCTTATTCTTTTGCTTTCCATCCTTTCGGATATGTGCCCGCTTCCATCAGAACCCGGTCGGTAGTTACGACGATCCCGGTGGCTGCTTTTAATATGTCTGCGGATTTCATTTGCGCATCGCCTAAGGATACTACCTCACCCTTTAAAGTAAAAATCGCAACAAATTCACCTTTTTCTATCCCCGTCTCAACAGAAAGCACACCCGGAGCTGCAAGACCTGCACCGTGGCAGACCGCATCCACAGCGTTATCTCGGATCACTATTCTTGGCAGGTGTGAAACACCGAATTCCATTGGAAGTATCACTTTTCGCAAAATGCTTTCATTCCCGTTTTCCTTCCATTCAACATAAGCATCCCGCAGGTCCTGAAGAGTGATCAGGGTTTCATCCTCACGGAAAGGTCCTGATTTTGTGCGCCGCAATTCCTGCATATGAGCGCCCGTACCCATTGCCATTCCCATATCATGGCATAATTTACGAATGTAGGTTCCCGCTTCACATCCCACTTTAAAAAGTACATTATTATCCTCTATCTCAAGAAGCTCATTATAATAAATGGTCCGAACTCTTGTGACCCGCTTTACCGCAGATTTAATAGAAGGTTTCTGGAATATATCGCCTGTGAACTCGGAAAGAACCTTCCTTATTACATTTTCCGGCATTACCGTATGGAGTTTCATCAGGCAAACATACTCTTTCCCTGCCAGGAGAAGACCGTCAACTGCCTTTGTTGCATCCTCAAGCATGATCGGAAGAAGCCCTGTTACATTAGGATCAAGCGTCCCGCTATGCCCCGCTTTTTTCAAACCAAGCACTTTTTTTACCCATGAAGTCACTTCATGGCTGGTCGGACCAGCGGGTTTATCAAGATTTATCGCTCCCTTTCTAATGTATTCTTCAATAGGGCGATCCTGAGGTTTTTTACCGTACATAACGTCGGTCGTATCCTCGGATTTTATCAATGTCTCTCTTTTTTTTTCAGAAGGTAATATCATATCAGGAAATCAACCGCTTTTTCTACTATTTCACTTATTTCTTGCGCGCTCCACCTGCTTGAATCTATTATTAGGTCATAAACTGACATGTCCTTGATATCTATGTCATAATACTTCAAATAGCGCTCCCTCTCGCATTTTTCCCTGACAGATGTTTCTTGCATTGCTTTTTCCGGGGACTTGCATTCTCTCTTCGCAATACGCCGGGCTCTTACCTCAAGAGGGGCTTTAAGCCAGATCTTAAGGTCGGCCTCTAAAATAAAACCTGAAAGCCTTCCTTCAATCATAATATTATCTTTTTCATTCGCGATCATTTTTTGCATTTCATCGATCTCATGATCGATTTTTTCATTGCACCTGGCGATCTGGCCGAACTCATCAAGAGACATGCAGCGGTCTTGCGCGCATTTCCGGAAGATATCCCCCATGGATACCAGTTCAAGGCCAAGCTTCACTGAAATTATCTTCGAGAGAGTGCTCTTGCCGCTTCCGGGAGGACCGCTGATCGTGATTTTCAATTACATTCCGCCTATATTCAATGCCTTTCTGGTTATCTGGCTGATAGGGATCGAACACAGGAAATACCAGAAAAGCCAGTATTGGAATATCCAAATAGTTGCCTCTAATCTCTGTTCTCCCCAGAAGGGAAAAATCATAGTGGCATTAGGATTCTGGCCTATGAGAAGATATACCCAGTAGAAAAGAGGGATCGAAATGATGCTTATGTAAAGCATGGGTTTGAATTGCTGTTTGAACATTTCCATCTGGTCCCCCATCATTTCTGCATATTGTGCTTCTAATTTTTTTATTTTCTGGGCATTGTTAGTTAATTGGGCCTGGCGCATTTCTTTTTGAATTTTCCTGGATTTCTCCTGGACGCGTTTCATTAATCCCCAGTCCATCGTATATTTCTGGATAAGAGAGGCATAAATACCTGTAAAAGCTGCCAGTACGAAAATTATCATGTGTATCGGAAGCCCCCCCAATATCGGTTCTAAAAGGGTGTCCATCAGCTCGCCTATAACCTCCCTCATTCCGGGAAACATTATAATGCCAAACATCATAAAAATACCAAGGATCATTGCAAGCTTATTTAGTGTCTTTTTGATCATATTCCTCCAATACGCTTCTTATATCTTCAAATATCTGTGGGATTTCCTTACTTCCATTAATTGTTCGGAGAATTTTTTTCCTATCATAATAATCTATCAATGGCTGGGTTTGTCTTTTATATACGTTAAGCCTGTTCCTTATGGCTTCAGGTTTATCATCGTCGCGCTGATATAATTTTCCTTTGCATGCATTGCAAATATTTTCTTTTTCGGGACGATTGAAAATTATATGAAAACTTGCGCCGCATTTGCACATTCTTCTCCCTGACAGGCGCTTTATTAATTCCTCATCATCCACAGAAATGTTCAGAACTACATCCAATTTCTTTCCCGATTCGGTCAATATCATCTGCAGTGCATCCGCCTGCGGAATCGTCCTGGGATAGCCATCTAACATGAACCCTGCGCTGCAATCCTTTTTAGATAATCTGTCTTTGATTAGAGTAATCAATAGTTCATCCGGGACAAGCTCGCCTCTGGACATATATGATCTTGCCTTCATTCCAAGACTCGTATTATTATTTATATTTTCACGCAAGATATCCCCGGTCGAAATATGGGGAAGTGAGTAGTATTCCTGTATTTTTTTGGCCTGAGTACCCTTTCCTGCTCCGGGAGGCCCTAATAAAATAATATTCATTAATATCGAATCCCGTAATGGTTATGTGTATAATAAAGGTTTTCAAAATCAGCGCCAAAAATAAAGAATTATCTAAGGATGCCTTTAAGAAGTTGGGGTATCTCGATGAATCTTGCCTTTTTTACCAGATTCGGAAGTTCATTCAATCCGGGCTTTCTTTGAGATCGTATAACCTCAAATTCCTCGATCATATCACCGGATTCAATTTTTATTTCCGAAACAATGCTTTTTTTCACGACAGCTTTTTCAGGACTTTTTACATCATTGCCCTTGTCTTTGCTTTTCTTACCATTTAATTTGCCATCATGATAATAGATTTCCGGCGCCTTTATACCGAGCTTACGGGCATTCTCCGCTAGAGAATTATATTCCCTTAATACCCAGCCAATTTCAGAGTGGTTTTTGAGTCCCACTTCAAAGCCAAGCTCATATATTTTCTTTATGAGTTCAGCCCTTTCCTTTTCCATATTTGTATTGGTAATAACTTAAACCCCCGGTTTAATTTTTAAGTAGCTTTCCTACCTTCAATCCCTTATCTGAAAACTCAAGAGACCGCATCTCACAATCATGCTTAGTACCGCGCATTTTAATTACCTGCAAAGCTCTGACCATATTTCCCTGTTTATCCATAAAATTATGAAGGAATATCACACCATGCGATGCGAATTGTTCTATCGTATAAGAATCCGGCTTTGTAAGCTCAGAGAGCAAAATAGTTGTGCATCCGAGAGATTTCAGATTGCGGATGAACCTGCCGATGGAACGTTCTTCCGATGCCGTGTCACTTGAGATGAACCTGATCGAAGACAACGAGTCAATAACCAATCTTTTAATGCCAAACTGCTTTACCTGTTTTTCCACCTCTTTAAACACAGAAAATGGAGTAGGTGCTTGATTTACAGGATTTTGGTCTGATTGCTGGAGATAATCGGGAGTGATAAGATTTGCCATCTCATCATATTCCCCATAATGTATTGAAGGACCCAGATCTATAAATAACAATTTTTTATTCTTGACCAGATCACCTATCTTTGGATTATAGACGGACATATCATCTACAACAATCCCGATAATTTCGGATAATGCAATATATGCTCCTATTTCACCTTCCAGCGATCCTGCTGTAAGAAATTGTACACCAAAAGTAGTCTTGCCGCTGCCAGGAGAGCCGCTCAAAAGGTACTGCCTTCCCTGCAGAAATCCTCCTTCGACCAGCGCATCAAACCCTTCAATTCCTGATTTTATTCTCATGATGACCTCTTAATAGGTAAATATAGTTATTTGATTTTGTGTATATATATACGCAGTTGTGAAATATGTGTGAAGTTGAATGGAAATGTAAAATAATATATTTTGAGCTAAAACCACAAACAAAGGAAAGACATATTACTAATAAAGAATATTATGTTTATTGTGGGGAGTCGCCTAATTCGTAATAGTCTATAATACATTAAAACGATTCATGGTACACCCGCCATAAAGAAAAATGGGAAAGTGGGCTGATATGAATTACGACCTCTAAATTAATAAATGAGGTATATTATGAGAATGAGAATTTTAATTTTGATCAGGTTAGGAATATTAGTAATACTGCTGGCGCTGGTAGGAACAGGAAGCTCAAGGCCCACGTATGGCAATAACTGTGGCTTATGTCACAATGCTAATGGTAGTTTCGATGGTGCTATCTTCGCCAAAGTTCACAAATTTGATGGTATTTCAGCACCGACTGCGACTTTGAGCTGTAGTTATTGTCATATTCATCCACCTAGTGGTTCTGCAAATCCCTACAATATGAGTTTAACGTCTAATGGTTCATTATACAATAGCACTCACAGGTACAACGCGACAACGCTAGCTTCTGAGAAGTTGGGAGCGCCTGCATGCGGCAACTGCCATGTCGATGTAATTAACAACAACTTCACTAAGCTTTCAGGAACCCCCACTTACCTGACATCCACAACATGCGAGAACTGCCACAAGGCAAAATACGATAACTGGACTAACACATTGCACCGAGTTATGTTAACCGAAAAGAGTAAAGCTCAGGCAATGAATCTTCCGGAACCGGAAGTTGGCTGGGCGAATATATCCTACGTAATTGTAACCAAATTCGAATTTGCATATATCAATACAACTGGATATTTCCTTGCTCAGAATGATGCATATGAAACTGAAACCAGGGAATTTGTAAATAGTAGTCACGCTGGCGGTGCATACGGCACATGTGGAAGATGTCATACAACAAACTGGAATGGAAGCGCCAGGAATAGTTCATTACCAGGCATTAACGGAACCTTTAGCGAGCCAGGTATTGCCTGTGAGAGATGCCATCAACCAGCAGGCAACGGGCATCAGGTAGTTGTTAATTATTCCGGAGATTTTTGTCGTGAATGCCATACCGGAAGTAATCATGGGACCGACTGGGAAAACAGTAAGCATGCGCCACCTCCGTATACAGTCGGCAGCAATTGTGTGGTCTGCCATTCGCCGTTTGATAAATATAAAAACGCCAATGTAACGAAGGATAAAGCTACAGGCGTAGCATGTGGGGTGTGCCACAATACTCACAATATGACAGATGGTAAATATGCAGAGACATTCTCAGCAGGTATTTTCAATAATGACACATGGGCCAGGGTCTCAAATGCTAAGTTAAGCTGGTTCAATGCCACTGCTTCAATTGCAGCAGGCACAGATATCTTCGATATCCTTGTTTCACCAGCTTTGTTATACCCCGGCACGGATACTGATAGGAAAGATGTAAGCTATGGTGCAGCTCCAATAAATGTTACAGGTCCTGTTTCAGAAGTACTGTGCTCAAAGTGCCATTATAGACATGGATTAGCCCATGTTTCAGGGGTTAATCTGACACATTCCAGAATGAACTACCCACAAAGTGAATGGGCAACCTGTGCGGACTGCCACATGGCGGGTATAAATGCAAGTGTAGGCAGAGATTTGATGAAGAAGCATTCCAACTACCCACTTAAGGATGTTTCCCAATCCTGCGGAGGCACTACAAAATGCCATATTACAAGCGCCCAGAACCTGAACAAGAGTTCATTTTCCATAGTTCCGATAGTAAATGAATGGAATCAAAGCTTGCACAATGACAAAGTGAATGGTGGTTTTTACGAAAACGGCACCAGCGATCGTGAAAGAGCCAGCTCTTGCAGTAAATGCCATTCCCCGGTTAACTGGAACCCTGCTAATGGAAGCTCCTTAGTTGCGGCAGATACTTTCAGAGGTATTACATGTCAGGTTTGCCATAACATTCATGATATGGGCGAATGGCTTAAAAAGACCAAGGCTGTGTTCGGAGTATCAAAGCCATATGCATGGTATGACAGGGACTCAATTGTTGAAGCAACGGACGCAGCTGGTGTGCCAACAAGGTACAAAGCAAGTTATGCGATGATGGCAAACACAACAGGGCTATGCGGTAACTGTCATGCGAACATCAGAGAGGGCAGATCAGCACCCGGATGGGCGAATGACACTTCTTCTAACCCAATAAGCCCACATGGTTTCCCGGCAAAGGAAATCTTTGTTGGTTCGTGGAAACAGACAGCATTAAATTTCGAGTGCAAGGATTGCCACATGGCAACAAAGATAACCGATCCGACGAATTTGACCGAAATAGTGCTGCCTGACAGCCAGAAGGTGAAAGGTCATTCTTTCAAAGCGAACGTTCCTTTACTGCAGAACGATACAGCTTGCTCAAGCTGCCACGTAACCGGAAGCACATTGGGCAACCTGAGCAACACGATTGAAAAGATACAGGCAGTAACCCGTGATAAGTGGAATGCCACCAACATAACCGTTCTTGGCGCATTGGCAACAATCAATGCCTATAACGGAGAGAAGAACATGAGCCGTGATTTGATCGCCGAATCATACTGGAACCTGCGAATGGTGTCATCAGACGCAAGTTGGGGCGTTCATAATCCTAATAGGACAATTGAGCTGCTCGACGACGCAACAGCCCTGGCAAATGACTCATTAGCAAAGCTGGGGCAATCAATGGTGGATACTATTCCTCCCGCGACGATGATAAGTGGCATTACTGAGAACGGTTTGTATAATAATAGTGTGACTGTCACCTTGAATGCCACAGACAATGAATCGGGAGTCAACGAAACATTTTATATGGTTAACGGCGGTCTGACCGTAACATATTCAGCGCCATTAGTTGTTGATACTATCGGTCCGGATAATCTGACATACTGGTCAACAGACAACGCAGGAAATATCGAACCCCAGAATATGGTAAACTTTACTATTGTGGAAATATCACAGGTAAATGTAACTGCCATACGCAAGATAGAGAATAAATCCATTTTACCGGGAGAATCGGCAATAATTACTGTCAGCATCGCCGGGAATGCAAATGCGCTAGCTCTTCAAGAAACTCCTCCGGAGGGATGGAATGTGACAAGAGTAATAGATAGTGCAGATGTTTTCAGGAACAGTACTATTGAATGGGTATGGAAAAACATGGAATCCAATAAAACCGTCACCTATACATTGACAGCACCCGCAAACATTTCTATTGGGACTTATAAGATCGAAGGAACAATTAGTGATGCAAATGGAATACTGGCAAATGTGGAAGGAGATACGAGTCTTAAAATAGATATTCTGGAGGTATACAGAAGACTCGGCGACGATCCTTTTGTATTGGAGACAATGGATCTATTGAGAGCTTTCGATGACTTCAGAAATAATATAGTTCCTCAAGGATTTGATCGACCATTGAGTGCAGGGGAGGTAGATGAACTGATCAACGGATGGATAAATTCTTAAGTAAAAAATGATCAGAGTGAAACAAAACAGGATAAAAATGAATTGAAACTTTCATGATATTGTTGACAAGAACACTGTTGCAGTGATAACATTGTTATATCAACAATATTACGAAAACTATAATTAATTATCTTGCATGTTGTGTGCTAAATGGACCTCCAGAAAATTGCAAAGGAAATCAGGGAATTCGAAGGGGTGACCCGTAAGAAGCCCATTGCAGACCTCATAAATATTTTCCAGACCGTCCGTTTGGAATATTCGAATTCTGTCGTGGATTTTGGCGACGATGCCGCTGTTATCGATATAGGCGGAGATGATTATCTCTTATTTGCGGCTGATGGTATATGGGGGCGTCTGGTGAATGCAAGCCCCTGGTGGGCAGGATATACTTCAGTGCTTGTTAATATCAATGATATAGCTGCCATGGGCGGGAAACCCGTGGCAATGGTCAATGTCCTTTCTTCGGATAATAAGAACGCATGTAAGGAAATTCTCAGGGGGATAAGGGACGGGATAGCGAAATTTGGAGTTCCCATGGTGGGAGGTCATATGCATCCCGATACTCCCTATACTTCATTATCTGTTGCGATCATAGGGACAGTTAAAAAAGGATGCGAGATAAAAAGCGGCACAGCGAAGGCCGGGGATGTAGTAATTGCGGCATACGACCTGGATGGGAAAGTAGGGCCGAACTCCCCTTACAGTTTTGATACAACGACTGCAAAAGAACCGGAAGAAGTACGCGGAAAATACAGGGTAATGCAGGAAATAGGGGAGAAGAAGCTTGTAACTGCAGGAAAAGATATCAGCAATCCCGGACTTATCGGGACACTTGGAATGCTTCTTGAAACCAGCAAAAAAGGGGCGCACGTTGACCTTGAAAAAATATCGACACCCGGGAACATTGATTTTACCCAGTGGTTGAAGGTTCACCCTGCGACAGGTTTTATAGTAACGGCTTTACCTGAAAATGAATCCGAAGTCATTAGCCTGTTTGAAAAAGCAGGCTATACAGCCGAAAATATCGGGATAGTGGATGACACGAGGAGGCTTGATATTTGTTTCAATGATAAATGTGTAACCGTTTTTGATTTCAAAAAAGATATGGTGACAGGGATAACGCAATAGAGCATTGATTTATATAACTTATTCTAAATATCATTTAAATAGCGAAGATTATTTATAGGGTGAAATCGCATATTAGATATGTTGTGTGATGGATCGGTTTTCATTACGAGAAGTGATTGATCAAGTATCATAGAGGTAAATAATATGAGGATTCGAGTTGTAAGTTCAAAAGAGGAAATTGACACATTGGGGGCCGGGGAAAAAATAATTCATCTTGCTTTCAGGCCATCTAATAAAGATATTTTTGCATTGGTACAAACCTGCCCGAACGTCAAAGCAATCCATGTCCCAAGTTCGTACATTAAGACTATCTCCGGTTCAACCAGAATGTTCCTGGAAATGCAGGGAATTTCTCTTCTTGAAGGAGATGTATGGGGGCATAGAAAAGATATCAATGAATATTCGGAAGTCAAACCTGCAGTGTTCGAAAGGTTGGAAGAGCTAAAATCCGAAGGTTTGTCCGAATCAGCGGTACTGGACAGGCTTGGAAGGGAAACACGCCTTAGCAAAGACCTTTTAAAATTCCTGATAAAAGAAAAGGTTAAAAAGAAATAAAATATCCTATACTTTTTTTTCTATTTTTATCATTTTTTTCTGTATTTCATCAAGCAATTGCTCATCGCTTTTGCCTTCTGTCGCAATTCCAAGGTCATGCGCCATTTTTATTATCTTCGATTGTTCAGGAGACTTGATTTCGGGTTTAACTATTTCATTTAATTCATTATCTATTTCTTGCTTTCCTTTTTTAAATTCACCGGTTGCTTTACCCAGCGACTTGGCTAGCTCAGGGATCTTACTAGCACCAAACAATACTATTATAACCACAACGATTAAAACTATTTCCAAAGGACCAAATGCCATAATTATCCTGCAGTATTTGTAACTGTTTTTGTCTCTTTTGATCGGATCTTCAAGCGTATTTCTTCAACAAGCTGTTCACTTGTCTTATTATTAACATCAAGACCCATTTCGATGGCTAAATTGTGTATCTTTGTGTCTTTTTCATCGAGCGGATCATTAAGCTTTTTTATCTCTTGTTCGGAAGCCATTTGTGCTCTCTTGAATTCACCTGTTGCCTTGCCCAGTGACCTGGCCAATTCCGGAATTTTATCCGGCCCGAAAAAAAATATGGCTACTGCCACTATCAAAATCATTTCAGGAATTCCAATTAGTCCCATAAATATTAATGTTATTGGTTCAATACTTAAATCTTTGCATCACCCACAGATTCTTGTATCCATTCAAGATACTTCTCAGAACCTTCATCTATTTTCAACGACACCACGCAAGGAACCTCATAGCTGTGGATCTCTTTTACTCTATTCTCAATTTTCTTTACTTTATCGGAGCTTGTTTTTACGATTATCCCGAATTCATTTGCCTCATCAATATTATCTTTCCATCTGAAAATTGAAGTGATCGGGAAAATGTTAACGCAGGCGGCAAGTCGCTCCTCTACAAGTGTTCGTCCGATCTTCCGGGCCTGGGTCATATCCCCGGCGGTTATATATATTATTGAAAACATTAAGTCACCCAACACCTAATATGTACAATGAGTTTAATAATTTACTGATACTGCTTACGGAGATAAATTTTGAATTACACTGATCTTCTTCTGCCACTGTTCCTATTTTACTGGTTCATTGTCATGGTTCTTGACAGGCGTGGGATACTGGCAAAATACAATATTACTGTATATGGCCCGATATTAATGATTCGCACAACGAAGGGACAGGAATTCCTCGACAGGCTTGCAGTCCATAAAAGATTCTGGAGAATATTTGCAGACATTGGGCTTCCCACTATGCTTATCGGTATGCTGATAATGTTTCTACTTATAGTGTTCATCGATTATTCATTGATATCATCATTCCAGACGCAAACAGTCCCTCAGCCCACAAAATTAAATGAACCCCGAAATTTTTTCCTGATACCGGGACTTAATGAATATATTCCCCTTTACTGGGGCGCCGTTGCTTTGATGGTGACACTCATAGTACATGAGTTCTCCCATGCAATTCTGTGCAAAGTTGAAGGTATCAAAGTAAAGTCAATGGGTATATTGGTAGCTCTCGTGCCTATTGGTGGTTTTGCAGAGCCCGACGATGAACAATTGATGGGAAAAAAGGAAGAGAGAACCGTTTTAGAGAAAGATCTCCCTGCAGAAGAATACAAAACAGAAGGAACCCCTAAGAAGTTGGCGACTCGCCCCCAGCGCATAAGAGTGCTTACGGCAGGAGTAATGGCTAATTTTATCACTGCAATTATCGCTTTTATCTTATTTTTTGCGTTACTTGGCTCAATTTCAACAGTGGGAGATGTAATGGTCACAACTGTTATCAACAGCTCTCCCGCCGAACTTGCTGGTGTGAAACAGAATATGATATTGACCGAAATCAATGGTATCAAAATAAATAATGCTTCGGATTTTCTTTCTTATGAGAATACACTTCCTCCGGGCAGCAATGTTAAGTTAGCTCTTGTTGAGAACGGTGTGCTAAAAGAAATACATCTGGCTGCGACCGGGAAAAACCTTACTCGTGCCGGTGTAATGGTATCCAGCGTGATAGAAGGTTCGGCTGCACAGGCCGCCGGGATAAAGGAGGGTATGATAATAGTAAGGATAGATGATACCGGGATTAAAGAAGTAAATGATTTCATAAATTTCATGAATTCCACAACAGTGGGACAGAAAATCGATATATCTCTTTTGAGCAATAGTTCCCCTGATGCTTCAACTGAAGTGCTCAAAGGTATTGAATTGGGAAAAAATCCATCTTCCATCAATGCTAACAAGGGTTTTCTCGGGGTTTCTTATTCACCTCAGAGTGCAGTAAGTTATTCCATTGGAATTGGAATAGGCCAATTCGAAGCAAAAGCTTACCTTGGTTTGTTGAAGAGCATTCCTTCGCTGATGACCGGGATCACGGGATGGGTAATAATATTTGGCCTGCCCATACATGGTTTTGCCGGTGAAGGATTCCCGGGATTCAGCGGTATGCTAATGAATTTCTATGAACCCACCGGCTGGATTGCTGTGTTCGGTATTGTGGTATTCTGGGCATTAAATATCTTTTTATGGGTTGGCTGGATGAATTTCTATGCAGGACTTTTTAATTGCCTTCCCGCAGTACCCCTTGATGGCGGGCATGTATTCCGCGATGTTATGACATCATTCCTTACAAGGATATTCGGGGACGGGGAGAAAGTTGAACGGATAAGCAACTCGATAGTGCTTTTATTTGCGATACTGATCCTTTTATCGTTCGTTTTCGTGACAATTGCGCCTTATGCTGCGCATGGGTTTTGAAATGATCCCCATTCTCCTAGCTTTATTTGCAGGCCTTTCAGATCTTATTAGCGGTTTGATCCCATTCTATTATAAATTGGATGAATCATATACAAGATACATAATAGGATTTGCAGCAGGGACAATGCTTGGTGCGGTATTCTTCGAAATGCTGCCTGCACTTACCCCCGGAGATTCTTTTTATATCGGGATCGGATTTTTTTTCTTCTATTTGCTTGAACGCCTTACGATGATCCATTCGTGCGGAGAATATGAATGCACATCAGAAGTTCACAGGATAGGCTGGCTTCCTGTACTGGGGATGGCTTCGGACAACATAATTGACGGGCTTGGGATTGCGGTAGCTTACCTGATAAATCCTCTCACCGGAATTGTAGTTGCACTATCGGTGATAATACATGAAATACCCCAGGGCATTACGACCACGCTACTTCTTGAACGCGCAGGACAGGCAAAACCCGCGATCTTAGTGGCGCTCTTTTTGGAAGCCATTCTTTATCCCGCAGGCGCTTCCCTCGCAGCTTTTGTCCCCAATGGATTCAATACGATTATCCTGGCGATAGTTACCGGGGATTTCCTGTATATCGCTGCAAGTGATCTTCTTCCGGATGCCCACAAGAAGTTCAATGTAAAGGTTATTTTTGCAGTCATCCTTGGCGCTTTGATCGTTTATATACTTGAATCTTTCTTGAAATTATAGAACTCATTTTCCCGTTAATCTCATTACCAACAGGCTTGCCTCATACAATATAATAAACGGCAGGGCAACAAGGACCTGGGTGAACATGGTGGGGTCAGGTGTGATCCATGCGGCGATTATCAAAAGGATGATAATGGCGTGCTTCCTGTAATAAGCAAGAGTTTTTCTGGATGTGACCCCCAGGTGGACAAGAAAAGTCAATATCACGGGTAATTCAAAAGCAAAACCAAGGATAACTGTGGTCAATATAATAAAAGAAATAAACTCGTAAATTGAAAAATTTGCATTTATCCCAAGGCTCATTGCGTCCTTATAAAGAAACCCCAGGAAAAATGGAAGCATATAAAAATAGGCATAGGAAGCGCCAATTAAGAACAAAGCCAGTGATGCAAGTATTGTTGAAACAACAAGGGTCGTTTTTTCCTGGATAAAATTAAGATTGGTGAGCCCTTTTCTTGCCCCCCTATATGCATAAAACAGAATGAGGGGAGAAGCGATAAGAATACCGAATACAATAGACATCTTGAACTCAAGCATCACCACTTCCATCGGTGTCAGGTAAATAATATTCGGTTTGTATAAATTCAAATTCCGGGATATATTTAATAATTCACCGGATAGTCCTGACAGGTTCTGCGAAATCATTGAATTATTATCCGCCAGTTGGTGTGAAATTGATGACAGGTTATGGGAAATATCCAGTAATTGTTTTGAAGCATCCGGTTTATCGGGTATGTTCATACCCCAGAACATATCATATTCTATCTTTTTGATCACGTCCCCCATATATGAAAAAGATATGAGTGCTCCCGCGCCAAATAGTGCAAAGATATAAAATATCTTTTTTTTCAATTCGGAAATTATTGAAAAGATTCCTTCAAAAGGCATTTCAAGTCCCAAGCTGTAATGGTTCTGTTATTTTTTTCAATGTTGCAATAGCTGATAGAGCTGCAAGAAGACTTGTTCTTGGATTGTCGGGAGACGGAATATTTTCAATTCGGGATGTCAATGTGCCAAAATCCCCGATCACTGTAATTTCATGAATGTTCCTTGAAGCTTCGGGATCAACAAAAATTTTCACATGTGTTCTTTCAGCCCCGATACCTGCAAGGCTCAACGAGGCAGCAACATTGACATTTGCCGGAAATGCGCGGACAGCTTCTCTTGCATTTCCTTCGAATATCAGGGTCCTTCTATGAAAAGAGCCCAGATCAATATTATTTTCTATTATGAAAGGTGCCCCGCTTAATCCTCCCGGATTTTTCACAGTTGATAGGATTACTTTATCAATACAGGCCATAGATGCCGATTTTAGTCCGTCTATGCCAGCTATGGCTCCCGAAGGTATATATATGTGACAATCATTTTTCCTGGCAGCAAAAATGAAGTGACCCAACAACTCCGGTTCCATCAGAGCGCCTACGCTCATAACCATTAGGTCTTTTCCTTCCTCAAGAACAGAAAGCCCAAGTTCGCGCACAGCTACCTGGGAAGCGCATTCCACAACAATATCTGCTTTTGATATTAATTCCGCCGGTGAAGACATAATGGGTTTATTTTTGAGCGACTTGAGGAGACTTTCACAATGCTCGCTGCTCCTGTCATAAATAGCAACAAGCTGTGCGCTTATGCTTCCGTTGTCTATCGCCTTACAAATCTGGGTTCCTATCGCACCACAGCCGATAACTCCGATCTTGAGCATATATTCCTGATTCACTTTCCTGTATTTAGTAGTAGCATATAAGTAATTTCTAGATAATTAATTAATGGGATTTGATTATGTTATTGACTGAATTGGAACACTTTATTGAAGAAGATCTCGGTTATGATGATGTTTCATGCAATATGATTCCGGATTGCAGGGTGCAGGCAGAAGTAATCGTTAAAGAATTTGGAATAATTGCAGGGCTTTTTGAAGCCACCCAGATATTTGAATATTTTGAGATATTTCCAACTACGGATTTTGAAGAAGGGGATCTGGTAAAGGAAAATGAGATCGTTTTCAACCTGGACGGGGGAGCAAGATCGATCCTTAAGGCAGAAAGGCTTGCATTGAATTTCCTTGGGAGAATGAGCGGGATAGCAACACTTACGCGCCAGTATGTAGAAATAGCGGCCGGACCGAAGATAGCATCTACAAGGAAAACAACACCCGGATTTAGAAAATTTGAAAAAAAAGGGATCCTGGCAGGTGGTGGAGACCCTCACAGGTTCAATCTATCGGATGCTATTATGATAAAAGATAATCATATTGCAGTACTTGGACTTGAAAAAGCAATAATTTCCGCCAGAAAAGCAGCAAGTTTTACCAGGAAAATAGAAGTTGAGGTAGAAACAGTAGATGATGCACTCCATGCCGCAAAAATGGGTGTGGATATAATAATGTTCGATAATATGGCCGTGAATGAAATACAAAAAGCCATAAAAATACTGGAAGAAAAAGGACTCAGGGATAATATCATACTTGAAGCGTCAGGCGGTATTTCTATTGAAAACGTGGATAGCTATGGAAAGACGGGGGTGGATGTTATTTCGATCGGAGCGCTAACACATTCATCAAACTGGCTTGATATAAGCCTTCGAATTATCCCAAATATTACGAAAGAATAAAATAGTCTGAGGATATCTAAGGCAGTGCACCTGCGGGGTCGTAGGGTAGCCTGGTCCATCCTTCATGCTTGGGGTGCATGAGACCTGAGTTCAAATCTCAGCGACCCCATTTATCTCAATGCAAACCTTAATTACCGGAAAAATTAATAATTAAACAAATCTTGACTCTTCAATCGATCATTTATGAAGGAAAATACAATAGGGATGAAAGATGACAACTGTTGAACTTTATTATTCTGATACATGCCATAACTGCCACCAATTAAGGGCTCTTTTAATGGAAATTCTTCCCAGGAGCATGAAATTCAAAGAAATAAACATCTCGTATCCCGAAGGAAAGCAAAAGGCATCGGAACTCAATATTATGTCTGTCCCGACACTCGCTATAGATGGGGATGTTGTGTTCATTGGGAGAGTTTCAAGAGAGGAACTCATAAAAGAGATATCTTTGAGAAAATAGTATTCTTTTTAATATTCCCTTCATATCCAAACAGAAAGACATATTAAGTATGAGTATTATCATAATCATATTAATACAGTATTCTAGAAAAATTATGGACGGGTAATAATGAGACGAAGCAGGATGGATATTGTTGTTGATATATTGGAAGCTGCAAAAAATGGGGTTAATAAAACAGCTATAGTTTACAGGACAAACCTTAATTTTACGCTGGCAGAGAAATATCTTGAACTCCTGGAAAAACAGGGACTTCTTGAGAATAAGTCGGAGAAATATATCACGTCAGATAAAGGAAAAGTTTTCTTAGCGAAGGCCAAGGAAATAACTATGCAGTTAGAAACTCCACTTCAAAATACAAATGAAAAAATCATGCAGGATGAAGCTTCATTGCCTAAAGCAAAACAAATGACCTTACAATATGAAGAACCAATGCAGAAAACGCAAGAAATGAAATTACCATATGAAGCGCCTATTCAGAAAGCGCAAGAAATTTCAATTAACCAGCAGTTCTAATCCTGAATCTGTAATCCTGGCCGTTCTTTCATTCAATTCGATTAAGCCGAATTCGATCATAAAATCAATAATTGCTGCCAGGGGGGGTATATTATCTTTTATTTCCTCAATATCTACTTTTTCTCCATTATAGAGCATTTCAAGAATCATATCTGCGTCTTCTCCGAATTTTGACATACCATTAAATAATATGAACTTTCTTATATAATGCCACGGAACAAAGTTTCTTAACTCTTTTTCTTAATATAAGTTATAAACTATATTTACTGCTATTTTATATTGTTCCGGGTTATTATTGTAGTTGCCCCCCAGGGTCAAAATAAAGGAGATATTAGAATGAATAATGAAAAAATTGAAAACAAAAGAAAAGATGAAGAAGAAAAAGTAGCAGAGGAAATGTTCAAGAGAGTAGTTCTTTATGGTGCTTAAATAATAAAATGACATTGAAAAATATAGCTGAATTGCTAAGACTTTGTAACACCCCGGCTACTATCATTTCACCAGTTCCGTTCTTTGCGATAGCAATATTTTTGGCATCGCACACTGATTTTAATTATTATGGATTTCAAATTCTTTCTATTGGAATATTTATCTCACTTTTATCAAATTTCGCTTCTAACCTATGGAACCATTGCAACGACCTTAAAGAAGATATAGCCCAGGGTAAACAGACTATTTTAACGCAATATCCCTCAATTCAAAAAAGTGCAATAATTATCGCAATCTTTTTGTATGTAGTTTCTTTCTTTATCGTTTATCTGTTATCAATGGAAGTCCAAAGACCTATTTATGTCTATTTCCTGATATGGGCTATCGCAACATGGTGCTATTCAGATAATTTAATCTTAAAAAAAGTTACAGGTTTCAGGTTGAAAGAGCATTATATTGGAGAGTTTATAACGTATGGGATCGCATGGCCGATGTATACTCTCAGTATATGGTTAATATATTCAGAAATAACTATTACCGGTGAAATAATTATTATAGCTTTTTTCTTCTTTGGCATATCCGGATTGTTATTAAAAGATCTAAAGGACATATCGGGTGACAGGAAGGCCGGATTAAAGACTTTTGGGGTAGTTTTTTCCCCGTCCAAATTGATCCGATATTCATGTTATTTGATGGTCATGTATTATCTTATTGTTTTGAATACGGTCACAGTGGATCATTTTAATAATGGGATAGTAATCATGATTTTCCCATTTGCTTATTTCTTAAAGAATGCTTTTTTCCATATGTACCTCAAAAATTGGAATCTGGATATAGAAGATCTAAAAGCGATCAAGTCTCTGGGATATTCTGCATATGCATCAGTATTGTTATTAGGGCTTAGCACATTTTACTAAATTTTCAAACAGGCATTTGTACCAGAGCTTGAAAAGAAAATATTTTTGCCGGATTCCGGTAAATAATTTCTCATTTGGAATTCTGACGGAAGATATACTGATGGGGCACAAGATAAAATTCCAAAATAATTTTCTCCCAGCAATTGTTTTACTTTATCTTTATATTCATAAACTTTATTTCCGAAAGCTGCTGCCGCACTCACATCTATGAAGAAATAAGCAAATCTAGTATCATATTGTAAATTATTTAAAGAAGAGATAAAAGCTTCGAACTTATCTTCAATTATTGCATACACAAGAAGAACTTCATCCGAATAATCAGAAACATCCACAAAAAAGGGAAATATTTCAAAAGGATAGTATGCCCCTATCCCAACAAGAAAAACCCCGTTTGTTTTTTTATTAAAAAATAAAAGTTCATATGGTATATAGAGCTTATAATCTCCCTTTTCAAGTTTCTCTAGCAATTCTTCCTTTTTTTTCTCTGCTGCATAAATTAGATTTTCCACAGCTTCAACCGGAGCCATATCATCCAGGGAAATTAAAATATTCTTTTCGAAATTTGCCTTGAATCTTTTGATAATTGTAAATTCATCGCCTACCTTGCATCTGGTTTCTTCCATTGTTTTTCCTTTTTCGGAAAAGATATCATCATAAATTGCATTTACTCCTTTTTTCTCAATTATTAAAGCTGCAATCCCTCCACGAATATCCTTGAAATTGCAGAATATGCTTGGAGAATTTATTCTTACTTGAGTATGCATCACATTTACACCTATGATAGGCACACTATAATTTGTTTGCTTAGCAAAAATTTCAAGGATTGTAGGGGGCAGGTAGAAAATTTTCTCTTTATCACAGTAATCAGAAAATTTTCCAGCATATTGTTTCTGTTTTTCAATCGTTGTTCCTTTGCACTGTTTGCTGTAATAATATCCTTTTGCAAAGAACTCCGCTGATTTGAGTACATTTGGTACTCTTATTAGAGGAAAATGTAACACAATAGATCCATTGTCACATTTTACCATTTTTGCAAGTTTTTCAGCTGAATTTATGACTCCTTTTTCGTTCAATCCTTTGACACTGATACGGGCGTCATCATCTTTACATAACACAAGAGCTGACCCATCGGTGCGCATGTCTTCGGGATAAATCATACCATCCACAGAGGCGCCAATTTGGGGTATATCGCCATACTCCTCATGGAATACATCCAGCATGGATTGGTAATTCCCGTTATATTTCAGGGTGGCATAGAATAATACGAGGTCCGGCTTAAAATCCATTTTCGAACGTGCCTGTTCAACAAGGTCTTTAGCCGCTTGATAATGATCTTTCTTATTGCTGAAAAATGTTAATGACTTCGTTTTAACACCTCTATGCAACACAGGCTTCGACGATCCTGATAGCTCGAAGCGCCTCAAGCGAGATGAGCTGCTGATTCGCTTCAGCTTTTGCAATAGTAACAAGAACTGTGGAATTCGAAGAAGGAGCAATGAGTATACGGCTGTTCTTGAAATAAAAAATAGTTTCCTTCAATCCCTCACGGTTCATTTCCCCCAGTACCCGCCTTATATGCTTCTCAAGCCAGAACATGGTTTCCAGAAGATCCTCCCTGTAACTGGGAGCCCTTAAGGCTATTGGCACCCCATCTATCCTGTAAAGGATGCAGGCTTCAATTCCCTCAATTTCATAAAGTTGATCCAGGGTATCTTCAAGTTTTATTATCATTTGCTTTTTTTCTCTTGTTTAATGACCATTTCAAGAATTTGCTGCGGGTCATCATCATGTACCCAGTTCTTCCTCAGGACTTCGATTCTTGCCGCCAATTTTTCACCCTGTTGCCCCATTGATCTTGTTTTCTCAATAGCCTGTACAAATCTCTCATCGAATTTGGCTTTTGGCATAACCCTGTCTTTCTGTTTTTTCGAAGCTCTCAGAACTATTCCCAACCCGGTCTCTATGGAATAAGGATATATTCCTTCACCATGTATTGATCCCCTGTGTTTCATTATCCTGATCGTTCTGTCATACATTTCCCCAAACCCAAGATTCTGCAAGAATAGAACAGTATCAGATAAATATAACGGCATGGATATAGCTTTATTACTTTGAATTTCACCCGAACCTCCGAAATTTGTGGAGGTTAGATTATCAGCAAGCTCTTCCAGAACCACAATTGTTGTTCCAATTGTTCGAAGGTCCTGGAATATAGTACTGATGGATTTTCTTTTCTCTTTATCGGAATAAAAAGTAGGATATGTAAAAGGATCAATTACGATTCTTGGATTGTTTCCGGAAATTGATTTCTTTATGATCTCCGTAATATCAAGACTTGGGAATTCGAGGTCTTCTCCAAAAATATGGAGTATTTTCAAGTCACCTTCCTCAATATAATCTTTAATTATTCCCCATCCTATGTCAGTGCAATCACGGATGATTTGCTGCTCTGACATCTCAAAAGAAACATAAAGAACTTTCTCACCGCGATCTAATCCAAAAAGCGAATATTGCAGCGCAAATGTGGTTTTACCGACGCCTGGTCCACCATATATTGAATTTATAGTATTCTTCCTGAAGCCCCCATCCATAAGGTCATCCAGGCCATATATCCCTGTTAATATCCTACCATTTTTCATAATCCTTCCACCTCATTATTATAATGGTATCTGATATGCTCAGATTATTATTTATAGTTTAGTATTAGTATTTTCAATCCACCTCATACTTTTCAGTTCTGGATCCCCCATTTTCCACGATCAATTGCTCAACTTTCTGCTGTGCACACTGTATTTTCGTATTGCACTCCCTTACAAGCTTGATCCCCTTCTCAAAAAGCATAAGACTCTCATCAAGTGAAAGCTGCCCCTTCTCAAGTTTATCCACAATTATCTCAAGTTCTTTAAGTGATTCCTCAAAACTCATTTCCATTTGCATTCCTCTTTATCATTAACACTGCATATGATCTTTCCGTCGCTCACAATTATCGAAACCTCATCTGATCTTTCCACATCTTCTATGCTTTGAACGAGTGTTTTCCCTGGAAGTTTCAATGTAATGCCATATCCTCTCGAAAGTGTACCAAGCGGGCTTACTGCGTTAAGTTTTCCTGCATTTGCATCCATTAAAGCCTTTTTAATATCGATGAGTCTTCCGATACTCGATTTCTGCCTCAGATCAGAAAGATGTGAAATCCTGTCTGTAACAAATCGCCTCTGGTTCCCTATCAGCCTTTGCCCCAGCCTTGTGATATGATTTGTGAGTTCAAGGCGGTCAGGGACTGCAATTTCCGCAGCAGCCGAAGGCGTAGGCGCTCTGGCATCGGCTACAAAATCTGCAATAGTAAAATCGGTCTCATGTCCCACTGCTGAAATTATCGGGATCCTTGAATTAAAAATCGCACGTGCGACCACTTCCTCATTAAAAGCCCAGAGGTCTTCTATTGATCCTCCGCCTCTGCCCAGTATTATTATATCCGCGTCGGTCTTATTCAGGGCCCGGATCGAGCTTACTATGCTTTCAGTTGCGCTGTCGCCCTGTACAACGGTAGGGATAAAAAGAATATTGACCGGATACCTCCTTCCAAGAACCGTGAGAATATCATGAAGAACAGCACCCGTCGGAGATGTTGCAACACCTATTTTCTTCGGGAACCTTATCAGCGGTTTTTTATGGTCGGGTGAAAAAAGTCCTTCCATGGCAAGTTTATTCTTCAATTGCTCATATGCTTTGTAGAGTTCTCCTATACCGTCAGGGCGAATATCCCTGACCTTTAACTGGTACACTCCTTTCTGTTCATATACATCCAGGTCCCCAAGTACCAGGACCTTCATGCCATGTTCCAATTCAAACCTCAGGTTCCTGCCATACCATTTGAACATGACACACTGCAACTGGCTGTTTTTATCCTTCAGGGTAAAATAACGATGGCCTGAGTTATGGTTTGTAAAATTCGATATTTCCCCCCGGATCCAGGCATCATTTAATTGACCCGTGGTAAGAATTCGCTTTACAGCCAATGTGAATTCATATACAGAATAGATGCCTTTCGTTTCCATGCTTCCAGATTGATCCCTGAACTTATCTGCTTTGTGATAGCGGTGTGAAAATATTCATGAAAAAGTCAAGATCGGTTTGCAGATGATCATTAGATAATTATAATAATGACCCTAACAATAATGACATCCATGAAGTTTGCCAAGAAATGTCCAAAATGCGGTGGCTTTGTACAGACAAAAAGTGTCAGGAAGTCCATCGGACTCGGATTTGTTGAAATCCCGACAGCACAATTCTGCCTGAATCCGGTGTGTGACTGGTACCAGGATTTTGCGCAGACAAGAAAACCTGAAGATATAAAGGAAGGTTTCCAGTTAAAAATCCCATCGATAGCCGGGATTAAAAAGCCAGAATTCAAAAAACCTGAAATCTCGAAAAACCAGATGATCGCCATTTCCGCAATAATCGGTTTAATTATCATTAGTGCCTTTTCTTTCGTATTTGTTTATAATACAGGTAGTGATGTTAATCAGAAACCGCAGCCTTCACAACCAGCTTTTCAAAATAACACCTTTTCATCAGAAACCCCGAACATTCCAGTTCCGGTTCCCACTACGATTTCCACACCTCTGGTAATTGAACCCAAAAGTTATACGATAAGAGTTGATGTAAGTCACGGTTTCTATCCGGATGTTATTACAATAAATAAATCTGATACAATTATCTGGAGCAACCAGGAAAACCAGCGTCCAAGAGTTGTTCTGGTAAGTAAGAATAGTTTATTTGAAAAACAACTCATGCAGTATCCTGACAGATTTCAATATCAATTCAACAGGCAGGGAAATTATTCATTCATACTTGCCGAATTTCCCACAAACATCGAATATCAAAAAGCAAAAGGAAATGTAATTGTAATATAAAAATCGTCATGTTTATTCATTAGGAAAATATTATATTCCCAAAACCTAATAGTAGGTCATGGGTGAAAATTAATGGCAGTAGGTTTCGTATTGATCAATGTAACTCCCGGAGCGGAAAAAAAAATCTTTGACACGATGATAAAATGGGAGGAAATCCAGGAACTTTATCCGCTTTTTGGTGATTATGACCTCATTGCGAAAATCCAGGCCAGCGATTATGAGGGATTAAGTGAGATCGTTGTCAATAAAATAAGAGCCTTAAAGGGAGTAACCGAGACAAAAACCCTCACAGGGGCGAAATTCTGATAGTCTTCAAAAGAACCTGGACGCAAGAGTGGATTTCACATCGCATATCCCAACAAAATTACAATATTCACAGGGAGCACCTTTTGGCCTTTCAGGCATAAAACCATCCTGGATTCTTTTTATCATATCCCTGATACGAAGAACTTGCCTGCGCTCATGCCGTTTGATAATACATTGTCTTACCTTGCCCCATCGAGCATACTCTACAAATCCTTTTTCAACAATTGAGTTGTATTTTTCTTCCACGAGAATCGAATACGCGGTCAACGCAAGCCTTTCACTGTTCCAGATGCCGTTATCGGGCATATTTCCTGTCCTGATTATCGAAGGGGCCATGATTTCATTTTTTCTTAACAACCTATCGGGCCGCCCGGAAATTCCGAATTTATCCGAACATAAAATGGGTTCTTCCTGAATGAATTCGTATGAATAGAAATCAGTATTCATAGATAGATTTGAAGATATTGCCCCGATCAAGGGTTGGATATCAGTTATGGATTTTTCAAGTGTTGCATCATCAACCTTGTTCAGTTCATTACGACAGATAATCCGTATCTCTTTTGAAATCCTTTCAAGTTCATTATTCAGAAAGATCTGCTTATCATCGCTGTCAAATGCCGATTCAAATGTCAGGGCAAGTTCTTTCAGTATCAATCCCTCCAGGAAACCCGGTGAGACCCTGGTAATTTGATCATGCCCATGATTAATGAAATAACACATCCTGGGACATTTATTGAATGTTGTGATGTCTGAGACCCGTATCATGGGATGTATAAATATCCCATTCATTTAAAAATTTTGCTTAAAATTTGAATCTTGGATTCAAGAAAGGACTTTTTCAAAAACCCATTCATACTCCTGGGGTTTTGTGAGAAATTCAAGCTTCTTCAGATCGCGCACAAACCCGTACATCTCTTTTTTTTTCTGCAATCCTATTTCTTTGAGATTCGCAGGTTCAAGTATCTTGATTTCAGGCACATGTTCATATCGCGTATTTTTTACCATTCCTTTATCCAGGATGAAATATGCTCCCCCGCACTTCTCTTCTATTGGCCTGTAAATTGACTCAAAGTCACGTGCCACCCAGTTAGCCATTTTCAATATTTTATTTGAGGCATTGATTGTAAGATGACCATATCCTGGTGGGATTATTACCTTGTCGCCGATGCCTGCTTTTATTAAGATCACATCTTCTATGCCTTCTTCTGCCGGTTTTTGAAGGATATAATATGCCTCACCACCCAATACTTCATATATCTCAGGAAATGTGATTTGCGTTCCGGGAACAACGGGGTGGTAATGACCCGCTGTTTTCACAAATTCACACCCCAGCATGCGCGGCGGGATAACAGTGATATCGTACCTCAGCCCATGTTCTTTTATCAGGAGCGCATCTTTTTTCCCCAATGAAACCTCACGGTACATGTAATATAATTCCATATTTTTTGCACGGGAAAGCCAAACACGATCATAAATGACGTTTTTCATATCAAAAAGCATCCTTACGCCAGGCTTAATACCCCTGATATCCGAAATAGTCTCCATCGCTTACTAATTGGCATTTTAATATATAAATTATATGATTAGCTGGTGTTGGGAGATATGATGAATATTTCAAAATCTTTTTATCTTATTCCGTCTAATCCAGCACATTTTATGAAAAAGATCCTGTTAATAATATTATCGTATCTTTCAATATCCGGCTCTGCGTTAGCTATTTCCGAGATCACATTGAACGAGATCAAAAGACCACAAAGCGCTATCCTGTTTATTGTAGATGGTTTTGGCTCTTCATATTCCTATCCGGAATTTTCACCTTCTGCGCTTGATGGTTCTTCGCTTTTCAAAGCAAATACCTCCAACCTGTCATTCGGAACAAGGATCGGGGATATAAGAACCAGGCATCCTGTCACAGGTATTGCACATTCGGTGATTGTCACGGGATTTTCAGATGCAAATGAGGAAACTGTGGGTTATCCTGATGCAACGATATTTGATATTACAAAGCAGCACGGATTTGTAAATCTTGCTGTAATGGAAACCGGGGATTCCATAAATATGCGAAACGAACAGGATATAATCCTGTTCGCCGAGAATAATTCTATTGACGAGCCGCTAATGCCCATACAGTCAAAAAGTGCACCTGCAGGCGTTTATGATTCTATGTATGAGTGGAAGATGAAACTTCCCGCTTACCTTGATGGCAAAAAAGGAGTGGATAAATATTCCGCATATAACAGGTGGTGTATTGATGCTGCAAATGCTGCTGCTCTCGATATGATACAAAAACATCCTTCGCAAAGATTCCTCCTGACAGTGAATATCGCAGGAATTGACAGCGGCGGCCATAATATGGGATATGATGATTATATCAGGCTCATCGGAAGCCTCGATTCCGATATATACCCGCTTTATAATACAGCTCTTGAAAATAATATTGCGTTCTTTTTGACAGCAGATCATGGGATGTCATTTTCAGGAATAAACGCGCGAAGAGGAGGGCATAGCTCTGAAAAATATTCGACACAGCTTGAAAGTCTTAGAATACCGCTTGTTATATTATCCCCAAATGCTGCACCAGGAATTATCGGAGGGGAATTTCAACAGGAAGACATCGCACCCACGCTTCTCAGTGTACTTGATCTTCCCGACCATCTCCAGTATGCTGATGGAAATGCCATCAACGTAAAAAATTATGCCACTATTTTTGTAGAAGCCGATCCATCCTACCAGGTTTCTTTATGGAATAATGGTAAGAAACTCTCAGAGCGCTCGGATTCAGAACTCATTTTCGCCGGGCTGCCCCTGGATTCAAGTTATACCCTGAAAGCAGCAGGAAAAGATGGTACGTTTGAAGAAGAAGTGTCGCTGGATTCGGATAAGCATTTCAGCTTCAAAAAACCGGATAGTACAGTAAATATCAGTAACAGGGAATTGATCGCAATTATCCTGATAGTGATAGTGAATATTGCGGGATTGATCATCATCAGGAGGATCAAGGATTGATAGGCGAGCATAGCGATAATCTGATTGATATACACTTACGGATTATTTTTCGTATTTTGGTGTGAATGCTGGGAGGGTCTTCCTCACGATATTAGATCCTGACTTTCAGGATTTCATAGGCTACGAAGAAACCACAGAGTGCACAGAGGACACAGAGAAACATTAACTCTGTGATCTCTGAGTCCTCTGTGGTTGATTATCCTTCCCTGATTTATTTTCTATTGATGGCTTAGGCTTATTTCTGTAAACATAGCCCACATAACTCGGAATCTCAGGTTAGATGGTTTGATGAAAATATCGTGAGTGGGTTCACCCAGACAGGCGGAATTGAAAAAGACCAATGAACTCGTGAGGTCTCTATATGATACGGTGAAGCCTCAGTTCTATGAAAATCTACTTAAGACTCCTTAGAATAGAACCCATATATATCCCGTCCACTACCCTTTCGATCCTGACCGATATTTCTTTTCCCACCGGGATATTGCCAGCATCAACGATCGTGATTACCCTGTCCCTGGCAAGGGCAAGTTTCTCACCCTTCATCCAGCCGGGCCCGATAACTTTTACTTTTACTTTTTCATATCTCCGAAACATCCTGGGGAGAGCTTTACTGTCATGACTTCCGAAGTCCTCCGGGGAAAGGACCAGCTTTGTCCGGTATTTCCTTTCCCATTCTTCAAGCTGTGAGTAGAATTTCTCCCAGCTCATCAGTTTAACATCCGGCTTCCTTCCGTTCTTATGTTTTAGGAATTTCTGTATTCCAAGAGCAGGCCATTTTTTCCCGGCTCCGATCTTAAGAGCGAATTCGATCAGTTTTGGTATTTCATCATCATTAATTCCCGGAAGCCATACAGGAGCGATAAGAAGGTCAATATCAGTATTCCTGGCAATATACTGCGCATTCCTGAGGACCCTATCGATATTATAAGAATCAATACCCGCTATTTTCCTTGCAAGGTCGGGCTCAAGCGCTTCTATGGACATATTGATCCGTGAAAGCCCGGCGCTATCCAGTCCATCAATAAGTTTTTCATTTAATAAGAATCCATTGGTCTGCATTGAAACTGTCTTCACATATTTATTTTCAGAAAGCCTCCCTACAAGTTCAACAAGCTGCGGATACATGGAAGGTTCTCCCACTGTATCGATATGCGCTTCGATATCATCGATCTCCTTATAAGAGGCAGCCCATTCAAAGCCCTCTACCAGCTGCGCGAGGTCTACCATATATTCCGATATCCTTTGCTGTGAATAAGGGCCGGCATCAGTTGAACAAAAAATACAGGATAAAGGACATTCGCTTATCGGGCGCACCTGCAATACATTTGTCCCGCGATCGATGATACCGAATGCGATGCAGCCAAAAAGAGGAACATTTCGGATGAGGATGTTATTGCATTTTGCCATTTTATACCAGGATACACTCACTACAGCGTTTTTTTCCGCAGAATCGCTTTCCATATTCTACGATCAATGCATGGAATTCCTTATACAGGGGAACATCAAGCGGCAGCGAAGTCTCAAAGATGGATTGGAGTTTCCTGTAATCTCCTTCTATTCCCAGGCATTTGCACATCCTTTTTGTATAGGCATCTATTACGAATTTTGGCTTATCAGCCGCATATAATACGATGCTATCTGCAGTTTCTTCACCTACGCCATTGAGGGAAAGGAGAATTTCACGAAGCTGGGCGGCAGGTTTTTTAAGAATATCCGGATTTTCATGGAAAAATATTGAAATGTTTTTCAACCTCATTGCTTTCTGCCTGTAGAAACCTGTGCATCTGATAAGGACTTCCAGTTCGTCAGTGTCTGCTTTAGAAAGTGGGTCCGCTTCTAACAATCCCCTGTCTTTCAGGTTCTGTATTGCACGTTCTACATTTTCCCATTTTGTTTGCTGTGTGAGGACAGCCCCGATAACAACCTCAAAAGGCGTATCGGCCGGCCACCAGTTTTTATGTCCAAGTTCATAAAGGAGCTTATCGTAGGTCTTTTTCATAAAAATTTTACGCCAAGGTCAGAAAGCTTGTTGCGGATAGCAAGATTTATCAGGAATGGTGTAAGGGACTCGATCATATAAGAAGACGCAAGACCCCCACCATCAAGGGGCCGCAGTGATTTTATTTCCCGCGTAAGTTCCATAACGGTTTGCTTTGCATTCTCATCATCGCCGCAAACCACAACATCATAATCAAGATTCAAATCAAGTTTGGCTAATTTTCGAGCAGAAACATTATGGTATGATGACACAACTTTTACGGATTTTGGAAGAATTTCCTGTATTTCAAGTGCTGCGCTTCCCTGTAATGGCGGAGTGTATTCAAACCATTTATTCTTAGTCATGGGGACTACGAGTGAAATCACTATCTGGTCCTTAAAACAGGGATTGAGGTATTTCAAAAGGGAAACTACACCCTGGTACGGCACGGAAAGCACAACCACATCCGCTTCCTGAATTGCGGTTTCATTCCCGCACCCTGTAATGCCGCAGCACTCCATGCCCCTGTATAAAAGAATATTCGTATACTCATCCGCCGCATTAACAGCTTTGTCAATTTCACGGGAACACACCATTATATCGTGTTTTCCTGCCCATCGCAGTGCGAATCCTTCCCCGATGCTTCCTGTTCCTCCGAGTATTGCGATCTTCATGATTGTTCCATTTCCTTTAAGATTTTTCTCATTGTTCGCATATTTTCCCTGTGCATTGATACCATAAGGTCACTGAGGATGGCAAAGATGAACATCATGATCCCAATTAGAATAAGAAGAGTGGCAAAGATCGTAAGGGGAATATGCGTTATATTCTTTATCCATTCATTTACCACGTAAACACCAACAATTATCCCGGCCATAAATAAAAACCCACCTATCAAATTGAAATAAAACAGAGGATTATGTGTCCTTGTAAGAATATATATAGTAGAAGCGATCCGAAAGCCATCTCTGACAGGTCGAAGCTTAGTGGCTGCACCGCTTACTCTTGTAAGATATGTTATGGGTACCTCAACGATTTTCAAATCCTTTTTGACGCATTCGACTGTAATTTCGGTCTCGACTTCAAAACCGGTCTTTTTCAATTCTATTTGTTTGTAAGCGTTATAATTGAATGCCCTGTATCCGGAAAGTATGTCATTTAACCAGACGCCATAAGCTAAGCCGAATATCTTGTTCAATATCCGGTTACCGAATAAGTTCAAACCTGTAAATGCACCTTCCTCGTAATTTGCGAACCGGTTCCCTATAACAAGGTCAGCTTCCCCCGATACGACAGGATCAATTAACTTATTTATTTCCTGCGGAAGATATGTTCCATCCCCATCGACCATTATTACATATTTGCTCGATAACAAACGAAATGCCTGATTAATAGCCTGTCCTTTTCCAGTGCCGGTTTGCACTACGACTCTCGCTCCTGTGTTTTGCGCTTTTGATACCGTATCATCCGTGCTATGACCGTCAATAACAAGAATATCGGGATAGCCCAGCGATTTGAATTCGTTTACCAATGCAGCTATTGTTTTTCCCTCATTGAGGGTGGGAATTAAGATACAGACATCCTCTTTATTCATTTAAAGTCCTTATATTTTTATTAATACTTAATTGTTGGTCAGTTCCTGGAGTTACTGTGGCAACTATGCAAAAAATAATTACTGAGCGTCGCAAAGGACACAAAAAATCCTTACTATACGGTTCTTCTTATCGTTATTTGTGTTTTATGTTTTACAGGTTTTGTTTGAATCGAACACGGATGACACGGATTTTCACATCCGTGCAAATCCGCGCAATTCGTGTTCTATGCCGTGATTTTTCTCCTGGGAAAATGATTTCTCATCTTCTCTTTCGCCCAAACAGGTATAATGCAGAAATTGAAGCAACAGCCAGGACAATATCAAATCCAGGCATGCTCTTTTTCTTTGGGGTTATTGTTACTTCGACCTTTTGCAGTGTCGAAGTCCCATTCTGGATGGTCACCTGGGATGATGTTCCGGAAGATTTCACCACTGTTATTGCAAATGGTGAGAAGGAATTGGTCTTTCCCTCTAAGTATGTGTTAGTGTCGTCTTTGGACGATACCATTGTCTCAAGCTTTGTCCAGCTGCTGCCGTCCCATTTCACCAGCACGAGGTCTTTTGCCACAACACCGTTTGCACTCATCCATGAGTTATCTACTTTGAATTTGATGAGAGCTTCCTTGATGTTATTTGGCGTGGCCATACCTGAAGTTCCAATCCAGATGTTGGCGTTCTTATAAACAAGCCCATCAGGTGGTACCTTCACGATTATCGAGGTATCCTTCAATACTTCTATCGATGCTGTGATTACACCCAGGCTTTTGTTGCCTGTGATATTGACGAACATTATGGGATTCTTAGGATCTTTGAACCTGATTGATGTTAAAATATCCTTGAATATCTCCAGATCATATTTCTCGATCACTTCGATATTGGAAGAGTTCTCAGCTGATTTACCACTTCCGCCTCCTCCGCCCGCACCACCTCCTCCGCCGCCTTTGCTGCCACCATCTCCATCACCTGTGGTTGATGTGGTCGTTCCCATCAGGGCAAAGATGCGCAAGTGGCTCACGTTTGCAGTGATATATTTACCAGTTTCATTTAGAGTGTATGGTGTTTGTATGACCCAGGTATTTGTGGTGGTATTGTAGAACTTGACCCTCAATTCCGAAGCAGTGATCCCTGCGGCTGTAAGCATTGCATCGGTAAAGTTGAAGCGTATCTGTATGTCAGGGCTGAAGATAGCGCCTTCTGGACCCATGGAGAGATTCTCACCAATCAGCTTGTCGTTGCTGCCCAGATTTGTTACGAAGGTTGAATTCACTTGAGCAAGGGAGTCTACAGCGATCGAAGTCAGAGCATCTCCTCCTACTGAAGCATTTGTCCCGTTCAGGATAGTGACAGTAACATTCGTGCTGGGTGATATTATTTCTATCGAAGAATTAACTATGTGGGTTGTGTAGTTAATAACCTCTCCAATGGTCGTACTAATTATTGTCCTGTTGACCACCACAATTCTTGTTTCTGAAACGTTGACCAGACCATTTGAGTCGTTAGCGTACACTTTAAGACTGTAATTTCGGCTCAAAAGTCCGGTCATGTTCTTGTAGAAAATAGTTCCTTCAGGTTGTGAAGTATTAGGCGTCATGGAGTAGTTCACACCATTCCAGTTCAAGTATTGAGCTGTGCCGATCTTATCCAGAATTACTGTCACATTGACGTAACCCGTTCTGTTAATGCTATTGTTTCCAGGGTTTATGACAGCAGGTGAAGTCTTGTAGAAGGTGACTGAACTTTCATCAGTTGTCAAAGTTACCTGTGTTCCGTCATTGCCCGCTGCATCAGTGAAGTTTATCGTGAACGATACTGCTCCTTCCGTATCATTGCTGACCATAGTGTATGTTGCATTGTATGAGTTTCCTCCTGTGCTGGTTACTGTGACGGAATTGCCGGTAATGGTCACGGTTGGAGTGGCCAATAAAGTTTCGTTCGCAGTGAAAGTTACATTGACGACGTTACCTACTTTGGCTTTTGCTGGGTTTGCATTGTTCGATGAGATCGATACTGATGGGAGCATCGGAGCACTCCTATCAAAAGTTACTGAACTTGAATCAGTTACTGCAGTCACCTGTGTTCCTGGATTGCCTGCTGCATCAGTGAAGTCGATAGTGAATGCGACGGCTCCATTCACCTGGGAATCGGTCATGGTGAAACTGGCATTGTATGAGTTACCTCCTGTGCTGGTTACTGTGGCTGACTGCCCGGCAATGGTCGCTGTTGGAGTGGTCAATAACGTTTCGTTCGCTGTGAAGGTTACATTGACGACGTCACCTACTTTGGCTTTTGCTGGGTTTGCGTTATTTGATGAGATCGATACTGATGAGAGCATCGGAGCATTTGTACCGTTAAAACTTGCAGATTTTAGAAATATATTTGCCCTGATACTTTGAATTATCGGGGTCTTTGAAGAGTCAGTTGTACTCAGTGAACATCTTGAATATTTATAACTGTTACCTGAATTAACAGCATAATTAACATTTGGAGTTGCATTTGATTTTATCATATTCCAAATGCTATTATCGGCACTTGCCATAATATCCACTTTCGTTATTGAACTATCCCATATTCCATAGCATCCTAACTCTTTTATTTCCTCCCCTGCCTGGATAATAGAAACAAGGTTACGAGTGACTGTACCTGCTGTATAATGTGCATTATTACGAATAGATGTAAGTTCCGAAGCTGATAATTTACGATTATATATTCTTACCTCATCTATGGTTCCATGGGTGAAATCCAATCCTGTGGTTTGCACATAGGTATCCTTTGCCCCTATGCTCAATAAAGCAGTGTTTACGGCATTTGTCGGGCATGTATTTGATTTTATCGTAACTCCGTCTACTATCAAACTGCATATGGTCCCTCCTCTGTTATATGCAACAAAATGCCACAATCCATCCCTGCGATCCACTGTATCGTACGACTCAACTGCTGTAGCACCATCTTTTTTTATAGAACCATGCATTAAATTATTTGTTAGCTCAATTTTCCACCATGATTTAGGATTCGCAGTGGCAGTGCTACCTTTTCTTGTTATATCTGAGTCAACATTGCTCACATCTGAAGTTAATTTAATGTAATATGAGATCGTAAAATCACCCGGCAGCCGGAAGTCTGGGTGATCATTGAACAAAACTTTATTATCAATCCCATTAAAATGAATAGCAGTCCCATATTTACCAGTTGTATAGGTACCAGTTCCCACAACACCTAAAAAATCACCCAGGGGTCTATTTAAGATATTTTCATTATGTATTATTGTCCCATTTCCTTCATCGAATCTAGTGTATAATGTGTAATCATCAACCATCTGTTTGAGTTCCACATTACCAGTAGCTTTAACGTCTGTAGTTTGAGAAAATGTTACATTTCCGCCCCAATGATTAGTGTCAATTATGTTCCATGTTCTTATCTCAATAATGACATTTCCCTTCAATTTATTTAGCGAGTTTTTGTTAAAAACCAATCGAATTTCACCATTATCTATCTTAAATTCGTAATCAGGTGGGAAAAGATATGTTACGTCCTGGAATACTTTTCCATCCTCTATATAATTCCTGGGCGTATCGTCATGTACCGCTATATGTTCCATCCCTGCCTTAAAATGAAAATTGCCGTAATTAATATTATATTTATCTTTATATTCATTTTTAGGCGTCCTGGATTTCAAATTATAAGGAAAATATATAAATGCGTCCGTTAGATTGATGGATGTTTCTCTCCCCAACAATTCTGATTTTGAATATACTATATTATAACTGATCGAATTTGGTTTCAATTTAAATTGTGTATTTGCTCTTGGAATAGTCAGAGTGATATCATCTACCCTGAAATCAGCAGTCGTTGCATTTCCAGAATATAAATAAGGCCAGCTTCCATTGGAAATATTTAATTCATCGTTTGGTCTCCATACACCATCCCATCTAAGAAAATTCAAATCTCCATTTATTATATCCTTTGACCCATCGTCGTAAGTGATTGAATTATATCCATCGTGATATTCCACTTTTTGCGCGAGGGCAGATACACACATGAATTGAATAAAAAAAAGACTTATTACAAGTACAGGTAATCGTCTTGAAAGACCAGGCAATACTTTATTGATAAGGATATACAGATTTTTTTTTTCCCACATAATCATACCAATTTTTATTTATATTGCCAATAGAGGACATTATTATTTATATGTTTGTATGGTTTTGTTATTATAATTATTGCTATTATTATCATTAATCACCGATTTTCGTCAAGTGTTTATGTCTCATAATTGAACCCTGGTCAGGATATCCAATCAAAGCGAAGTCTCTTGTTGCCTAACCAGGGTATGGTATACGATTTCTGAAAAACATCATTGGATTTGAAAATAAGTGTTGTTGCTTTCCGCACTGCAAACGGAATGCTTAATAAGCAGCAGGTTCAAAATATTGTATATGGTATTCGAAATAGGAATATTGCTTTTAGTAATTTTAGCTGTGATCATCGCATATCTTATTTTGAAATCAGCTAAGTACTTTATTTTGAATACTCTATTGGGTCTAATCGTTCTTGTTTTGGGCATTGCCTTTAGATAGTGTTTTCAGACAGCGACCTCGTGAAATCTGCGTATAAGCCTTATAATATTCATTTTTTTGTTGCGGGAAAGATATAGTCCAAAAGAGCACCAGAGATCTGGAGCAAAAATCATCATTAAACGAAGGGGAAAATTACTTTCTTTGCTGATTCAATCTAAACGAGTCAAAAGAAATCCCATAATGGGTTTTTATCGGTGGGAATATCCCTTCGCTTGCTAAACGGACTTCTTCGATAGAGAAAAATGCTTTTGGATTGAACATTTTAATCATTCTCACCACATTATCTATATCCTTGCGTTTTATGGTAGTGTAAACGAGTTTTACTTGGCCAGTAGCTCCTTGGCCATCAAAAATTGTAACTCCATAACCCTCCGATTTAAGATATTCTACTAATTCTACGGCTTCTTTTTTTGTAATAACCTTAACTACCACTGTACCCATTGCCATTTTCTCTTCTATCGAGATACCAACAAAAACTCCTGTGGCAAAACCACCTGCATAAGCAAGATAATAGGTAATATTGGTTAGATTTTGCATTATCTGTCCAATTGCAAAAAGCCATATAATTATTTCAAAAAATCCAAAGAATGTGGCAAGGAATTTCCTGCCTCTTGAAACAAAGATGATGCGGAGTGTATCAAGAGTCATATCCAGAACCCGTGCAGTAAAGATAAGCAACGGAAGGACGATTAATGAAAATGTTTCTGAACTTGTTAAATTGAACATATTTGTTTTTTTATGGACTATTCTTTTCTTTTATTTTGAATTCTTTATTGCATCCTGAATTCTCGTAAAACTCGCCCACCACCTGCGTTCATAGTCAGTGTTCTCGCATCAGCACTGCCTGCAAGCAACATTACCAACATTGCTATTCTGACCGTGATTCTGATGGCAAGCATCCTGCAAATTCTATTCATCTTCATTTAGCACCACTTCTCCTTCATTTACAAGAGCAACAAAGTTATAGATTATTTACATTATGAGCATTATGATATAATAATCTTTGTGGTATCAACTAACGTACAATCAGCTTTCGTCTTTTGAAAAATATCATCCTAATAACGAGAGTTGCTGTTTTCGGCTTAATTTTGAATATACTTTTATTGAAAAAACAAAAGAAAATAAGCTTAAAGCCCTAACTAAATAAACTTTATTATAGAACAGAGGTCTTATAGTCTGCCCAATATAATTAGGATGAGTCCTATTTGGGTGATATAATGGAACAGTATGGAAAAAGAAATATCCTATTCGTATTAATAATAGGTGCAATAATTTTTGCGGTATTTATTAATCAAGTCGGTCCGGCAAGACTTATTTCTTTGATGGGTAATGTAAATAAACCTCTCGTACTGCTCGTCCTCGTATTTAATCTATTCAATGTCTTTGCTTTTACGAAGACATGGCAATTGCTCTCCAGTGCAGATATCAGTTTTTCCAAATTATTCAAGTTTTATATGGTCGGGGCATTTATCAGTAATATAACTCCATCTTTCGGAACAGGAGGAGAACCTGTAAAGGCAATGCTTCTGGGAAAAGAGACGGGTATGAGCAAAGCTGAATGCTTTGCGGGGGTCGTTTCACAGAGGATGCTTAACATGTTCCCATTCCTGATCCTGAGTATTCTCGGTTTTATATTATTGTTTTTCAGGCCTGAACTGAGACTCGGGACATGGGAATTAATAGCATTATTATTCTCTTTATTGCTGGGCATAGGAATATTTGTCCTGCTGATCTATTTTTATATTCGAAAAGACAAACTTTCTTCATTTGTACACTTTTCTATAAGGTTCCTGGCTCCATTCATAGGACTCATAAAAAAAGGTTTTGATGAAAAGGCATATTCTGAGGCTGTTGAAGAATCCATAAATTCCTTTCATGGAGGCCTCCGGAGTATTCATAGTAACAAAAAAGGCATCCTTCAAGCTGTCGTTTTTTCATTCATCGGATGGTGTTTTGATATTCTGGCAATATATACGGTGTTTCTTTCCCTTGGAAACGTCAGCCTGCATATCAGCGTTTTAATAATTACATATACGATCTCCATGATGAGCGGATGGCTGCCGTTGTTTCTTCCCGGGGGCCTTGGTATAACGGATGGAACTATGGCAGTACTTTTTGTTTATGGGGGAGTCCCACTTGAGATTGCAGTCCTTGCAACCCTCCTGTATAGGCTTGCTTCCTACTGGTTCAACACCTTGCTCGGAGGCTATTATTTGATGATGTCCTTAAATTCCGATTAGATATTTCCTGGCATTAAATAAATAAAATCAGAAATCCTTCCTTTCCTTATTACCAAAACCATTTTGCTTCCCAATTTAATATAATAAATAAATGGCATTATTTGATGTATTTATTTCTTATGGCATGATAGGACTTTTTATCATAAGCATCATTTCATCCATAATACCAATACCTTCAGAGCCTGTGGTGTTCGGATTACTTGGTATAGGAGGGAACCCCGGACTGATCTTCCTGATTCTGACATTTGGCTCAATATTCGGGGCGTACATCTGCTATCATATAGGAAATCGTGGACTTACTAAAATTATCCGGATTAATTACAATAACTACCAAGAAAAAACAACCATTAAATATTTTCGAAAACATAGTGTTTTGTTACTTCTAATTTCTCCATGGATTCCTGTTTTTGTCAACATCGCTCCCTTAGTTGCCGGAATACATAATTATGATTTAAAGCGATTCTTGTTCCTGATATCGATTGCGAATATCGTTAAAAGTGCAGGAGTAGTTTATTTATCTATCAGTGTAATAAACTGGTTAACGACTTTATTAGCGAATTGAGATATCTTCCCTGCCGCGCATTGCTGATACGATAATGGCAGGCACTGTTATCACTGCTGAGAGAAGAAATGCACCGGTTATTCCAGCCGTAAATGCTTCCTGCACTATTAAAAAATGCCCTCATGGATGAAGCTACACCGCGCCTCTCGGGTGATACTGAAGCCATAATGGCACTTGTATTGGGGGGCTGGAATAGTCCTGAACCGAAACTATTGATGAACATCCATACCGCAAGTATCCAGTAAGGTGTATCATAATGCATAGTTGCAAGACCCAGGAGACCCGCAAGGGAAATTACCAGTCCGACAGTGCTTATCAGCCTTGAGCCGAATTTGTCTGATAGCACGCCACCTATGGGACCTGTTATGGCAAGACCTATTGCAAGAGGGATCGTGAGTATGCTTGCAGTCAGCGGATCATAACCCCGGGGTCCCTGGAAGAATAGGATGAGAAGTATCATTACCGCACCCCTTGCAATGGAATTCAGGAGATTGCTGAGCTGTCCGTAAGCAAATATTCTTATTTTGAAAATTTCCAGGTCCATTAATGGATAAGGCGTTTTCTTTTCAACATGAAGGAACGCGGCAAAACTTATTACCGCGACAAAGAGACAGAAGACCATGGGTATCGATGTCAAACCCAGGATAAATCCTGCAGTGAGATAAATCATGGAAGCAAGAAAGGCTATTGTAAATAATACCATTCCTTTAAAATCGAATGTCTCTCCCCTGGGAAGTGCTGCTATATCCCTCAATTTGAGATGAGCCCATACTGTAGTAATGATACCCAAAGGAACATTAAAAAAGAAATTCAAACGCCAATCGATCATTGTAAGGAAGCCTCCGAGTATCGGACCCACAACAAATGCAGCGGCCATTATCATACTGAGAATGCCCATTGCTTTTCCAAGTTCATTTCGCTTGAAAGCATCTGCAACTATTATTGTGCCATTAGCAACAAGCATCGACCCTCCAATAGCCTGAAGTACCCGAAAAGCGATAAGCTGGCCAATATTAACCGAAAAACCACAGAGCAATGAACCGATCGTAAATACTACGAGACCGTAAACATACAATTTCTTACGCCCGTGTATGTCCGCAAGTCTTCCCCATGCAGGCGCAAGTATTGTCATAAGAAGCAAATAGCTGATCATCACCCACATTATCCCGAAAAGATCGGTGTTCAGCTTTACCATAATGGTTGGAAGGGCAATGATCAGGGTACTGGCATTAAGTATCCCCACAAGCATTCCCAGAGATGCTACGGAGAGTGCGGTCCACTTATAATTTTCCGGTATATCGCTATGAGCATCATTGTTCATAATATATCAACTCCTGCTGATCCTCAAATTTCGATCTTCGAGAACAGATAGCTTCCAATGACCATGAAAAATGCCGTGATCACGAAAAGCACCGTGAAATCGTTGAAAAAGAAATATTATCAACAGCAGTAAAGCTCCCGAACTTTTTTGTGAGTCCCTGCACCCGGATGGCATCATTTTCCTGATTTTTTGATTGGCTCATAATTATAGAGGATAAATTAATATATTGTATGAAACCATACGATAGTATACTCATATATTTAATAGTTTGTGCGAATAATTCGCATAAATGGTAAGAAGTTGCAAAAAATGCTCATATGGATGAAACTGATAAGAAGATAATCGAACTGCTGCAGCAGGAGGGAAGATCAGAGGATGTTGAGATAGCCCGGAGGATCGGAATATCCCACGATACGGTCAAAAGAAGACGGAAGAAACTCGAGGATGCGGGTTATATCAAGATCCAGGCGAATATCAATCCCCATAAACTTGGCTATACAAATGTCTTTATCCTCGGTATCACTCTTATCCCGGGTGTTGATGTAAGAAAAATAGCACAGAGATTGGCTACCAAAAAGGAGTTCTTTTTTGTGGCGCTTTCGCTGGGCCCTACTCATTCTATCGTTGCTTCATGTTTTGCCAGGGATCAGATGATTCTCAATAAACTTGTTGAAGAATTAAGGACGTGGAAAGAAATCGAAAAGATCGAGACCAATATCATTTATGAAATTCTGAAGTCGGGATATCATAATATCCAGATAGATATTGAATGATTTTCGATAAATTTTTAAATGTATAAAATAATTCACTGATGTTTTATGGGATTATGAATAACATTTAATTATATAAACATATATAAATATATGACTGCAAGTATAATAATACCAACTTTAAACGAAGAGAAAGGTATCGAAAAGACAATCAAAGATATTAAGTTATTAAATGAAAATTATGAAATTATAGTTGTGGATGGATTGTCAACCGATAATACTATAGAAAAGGCATTGTCGCAGGGGCTGTATCAGGATAATGAAACATCCTGCATATGCTCTTCCGGCAATAATATTAAGGTAATCCAGGAAAAAAGAAAAGGTAAAGGGATTGCAATGAAAACCGGAGTTGAAAATGCTTCTTCTGATATTATTGTTTTTATTGATGGTGATGGTACATATGACGTTTCCAATCTTCCGATTATTATAGGTAAACTTGATGATTATGATGTATGTTTAGGGAGCCATAACCTGAAGAAAGAAGGGGCATATTCTGATATTGTTATGTGGACAGATCATGTTTTTTCTCCTTTCGTGTTACAAAAAATTTCTAGGCTATTCAATACTTCCGAGCCTTTAACGGGGTTCAGAGTAATGAAAAAAGAGACATGGCACAGCTTAGAACTAAAGGCAGTCGATTTTAGTATTGAGTTAGAAATGGAACTGAAAATGTCCATTAACAATATGAAAATATTGGAATTCCCTATACCATGCATTCCCAGGATAGGAGGAAAAAGCAAGTTTAAGACATCTTTCAAAACATTATTTTCAATGGGCAAATTTGTTTATATGCACAGAAATGAATTTAAAAATACAAGAGTTGAGATTTGTGATATGTGAGAAAATCATTAACTAAAAACTATATACGATAAAGACATTATAAAATATGGGGACAAAATATGCAAGAAATTGGAGTAGGCGATATTCATACTCATACCATGTATTCTGGCTTCACGAAATATAAATTTTTAACATTCCCGGATAGTGTAACCACTCCCAGGACATCAATTAAAGTTGCTGAAAAACTGGGACTTAATGCTCTTTGCATAACTGATCACAATACTATAAAAGGTGCGCTTGTTGCTCAAAAGATTAATAAAGAACTGGTGGTGGTGGGTGAAGAGATATCTTCTAAAGAAGGTGAAATACTGGGATTATTCCTTCAAGAGAAAATAAATCCTGGTTTAAGCGCCGAAGAAACGATCGAACAAATACACAATCAGGATGGGATCGCTATTGCTCCACATCCTTATAGCGGACATTGTTCATGTGTGGCGGACAAAATTAACACATTAAGGTTTGATGGGATCGAAGTATTCAATTCATTACACAGGGATGGATATTCAAACGCTATTGCGCTTGAAAAGTGTAACGGGCATGCAAAGCTCGGAGGAAGTGATGCGCATGCAAGTTTCATGATCGGGAATGGTTATACATTATTTAATGGTAGTTCTACGGAAGATTTTCGTTCTTCCATTAAGGATAGAAAGACAATTTATGGAGGAAATGTGGCATCTATTATGGATTTTGTCTATTATAGTTCAAGAGTTGCATATGAATCATCCAGGGCAATAATGAAGGTCAATGATGTACATTGCCCCATGTCTTCCAGAATATCCAGGGTAAGAAATTCGCGTAAAATGTCCTATTTTCTGGGTTGCCTCGCATTTGCATTTACACCTTTGCCGATTGTTTGCACTCTTCTGGGTGATAGGGTTTTGAAATATAAAGGACGAAGAATCTGGAGAGAGACACATAATTTTCCTATAATAAGGAAGTGATTTAACTGGCACACGTATTTATAAGTCCATTATCATGGGGTCTGGGTCATGCCACCAGGGATATCCCAATAATCAGGGAACTTATGGATCATGGTCATGAGGTTACTATTGCAACAAGCTTCGGAGCGTTTGAATTATTGAAGAGAGAATTCCCGGATTGTGAGTTCATTTATTTTGAGGATTATCCTGCGCCGTACAGTTCAACTAGATATTTCCTGCCAAAATTTATTGCAAATATACCTGTCCTGGTAAAAGCACTGGCTGATGAAAAGAAAATGACGGAAAACCTCCTTTCAAAAAACAATTATGATGCTGTAATAAGTGATAATCGGCTTGGTGTTTATTCAAAGAACATACCTTCTTTTTTTATTTCGCATCAGCTGCGCTATAGTGTTCCTTATTACATCAGACCTGCAGAGACCGCTTCCCAATATATTAATGAATTTTTCCACAAAAAATTCGACCATGTGATTGTTCCTTCAAACAGCCCTGACGAAAATGGCAATTGCCTCAGCGGGAAATTGTGCCGTTCAGGGCGGAAAATAACCAATATGAAAGCATACTATGCAGGAATTTTATCAAGTGTAAAAAAAATGGATGTACAGGAAGATCTTGATTTCCTGGTCATTATTTCAGGACCCGAACCACAACGAAGCATACTGGAAGAGATCATTATAAAGCAAGTACAGGAACTTCCCGGTGAAAAAATGGTGCTTTTGGGGCGACCCCAGGATAATTTTGAAAAAAGGCTCGATGAGTGGACTACTGTGAAATCATATGCGACTGAGGAAGAAAAGATTTTACTCATGAATCGTGCGAAATTCGTAATAAGCAGGTCCGGCTACACCACAATGATGGATATAGCGGAACTTGGAAAAAAACGTGGAATTTTTATTCCCACACCGGGTCAAACTGAACAGGAGTATCTGTCACAGTATTATAATGAGCAAAAGTGGTTTTACTCAAGAAGCCAGTACAAGCTAAAACTTAGTACAGATATTAAAAATGCAGAAGGATACGATGGTTTTCCTCAATTGCCGAAGACAGATGAAAACGTGAAAAGATTGTACAATCAGGTTTTTGCAGATTATTTGGATTGAACATGGAAAGAAATAGAAATAATACAATATGAATTATAAAGTGTGGGGCAGAGGGGCAGAGAAAACCTCACGCCTTCAGGATGAGGATGAATCGTACCCCCTTTCATTGTAATACCTATCCCGAAAAAGGAATTGTTCAAAGACCATGAGGAAATCATTTCAATTTCGGATATACCCAAAGAAAAAACAAGAAGTAGCTCTTGAAAGGACACTCAAGTACTCCAGAACACTCTTAAGCGGGTGGATAGGAGTTTCCAGAATTTCTTTAATGGCGCAGGATATCCAAGATTTCAAGGCCGAAATAGATACAATTCATTCACATATCCACAAGCCGGATATTCGATCAAAGATGATAAATTAACATTGTCGAAAATAGGCAGTATCAAGATAGCCCTGCATCGTGAAATCGAAGGTAAAATCAAGACATGCACCATCAAGAGGGATGTCGGATTAAAATCCCTGATGACTTTCAGTAATGGTGAACAGATTAAACCTCCAAAGTATCTTAGAGCCTCCGAGAAAAGACTTGCACGAGAACAGATACACCTATCAAAGAAAAAGAAAGGCT
>Ga0172443_1026_pt1 | contig 47184 bp, 49 predicted proteins | sample MayberryNE_Catta_6_FD_114741 | JGI IMG/M metagenome (GOLD analysis project Ga0172443, IMG submission 114741) | reverse complement strand
CTTTCCAGACTCTCAAGGATATTATCAAAATCATCCTCTGTCATCTGATCCAGATCTTTATTAATATAATATCTTGATATGATTTGAATGAAAATAGCGCAGTTTGCTGCAAGTGTACTTTTCCTATTCCCCTTTCTTTTGTGAGTTTTTAAGAAATCTGCTACGAGTTGTTTGTTACGGTCTGATGTCTTGACTTTATTGAACTTAGCCATTGATTGAGAGAGCTTAAGATCAAATCCATGAATATCATCGGTATTTTCATTATACGCCATTAATGTCTCCTTTCATATACTGGCGCTTAGGATTATAACCATTTAGAGGATAGCCCGGCAAGGATTCGAACCTTGGTCGCAGGATCCAGAGTCCCGCATGATTGACCGCTACACTACCGGGCTTTAAACGGCTGGCTAAATATTAGCTTTTTACGTATTAACTTATCGATGACTTCATTGTTTGATTCTTCAAAGACGCCAGAATTCATGCTGTATTTTCTTTACTTCATCTAACCGTGCTCTTATCTTCGGGCTTACTTCATACGGTTGTTCTTCAACTTCTTTCCCCATGAATACCTCCAGGACGGCTGCAACAGACCGTGCAAGAAGATCGAGATCATATCCTCCTTCGAGGACTGCAGCGACTTTCCCCGCACAGTTCTTATTAGCTATTGATTTTACAATAGATGCAAGTACAGAAAACCCTTCCACGCTCATTCGCATCTGCGCAAGGCCATCATTATTGCATGCATCCTGTCCGGCTGATACCAGCACGATATCGGGGCGAAACTCAAGCGCTGCAGGAACAAGTATCTCCTCAAATGCGGCTTTGAACCCGGAATCGTCTGTTCCCGCCGGAAGAGGCACATTGATGTTATAACCTTCGCCCTTGCCTGTACCCACTTCATCAAGCCACCCTGTCCCGGGGTAATGCGGATACTGGTGCGTTGAAAAATATAATACCGAAGGGTCATCATAAAAGGAATCCTGGGTACCATTCCCGTGATGTACATCCCAGTCCACGATCAGTACGCGCTTTTTCCCGCTTTTCTGCGTATGGCGCGCTGCAATTGCGATGTTATTGAAAATACAGAACCCCATTCCCCTATCCGGCGTTGCATGATGTCCCGGCGGCCTTACAAGCGCGAATGAAGAATCAAGTTTATTAAGTACTGTATCCACAGCTGTTATCGCTCCCCCTGCTGCACGGAGCGCTGCATCGTATGAATTCCTGGATAAAACCGTATCGAGGTCAAGGTTCATCTCAAGTTCGGAATATCGTCTGGCTTTTTCAATATACTCTTTAGAATGAATATACATGATCTCTTCAGGACTGGCAGATCTGGGTTCGGTCAATTCCAGCTTCTCCATCATACCTGTTTCTTTCAAATGAGCGATTATCGAAAGCAGGCGCTCCTTTCTCTCAGGATGAGCCCCTGTCTCGTGTTTCAGGTAATCCGGATGAAAAACGATACCTGTCCGGGTCTTAATGTTTGACAATGTTGAAAAAATAAAAGGGATAATATTTATTTAAGCAAGCTTCTTCCCGGCATTGGGGCCATATGTTGCATCATATATCTCTTTCACATGGAATACGAATGCTGACTTTCCGGGTAATTTCTTGGAATCCGCCATTTCTTTTGCGCTCACATACCTGTCCCCTTTATTCTCTATATCCACCGTACCTTTTATCTGGTATGATTTCTTTGCATCCCCATCATAAGCCACGATCGCCATATTGGGATTTGCTTCAATATTCTTTCGTGTCTTGTTAAAGAAATTATCCACTAATAATATTGTCTCATCATCAAGTATTTTCCACATTGTAACGAATACGACATTCGGTTTCCCACTTTTATCAGCAGTCGCTATAGGCAAAGGTTTTTGCTTTGCGACAATATCCTTTATTTCAGAAGGCATTTTCACCATAAATCATCACCGTTATTCGTTTAGTTTGCATTTAACATAAAGTTTTTGATTTAATTTAAATTCGATTGGCTGAAAGATCAAAAACCGCAAGTAATATAAATCCTGATAACAATCAGTCCAAACATGAAGATATACAGGTCATACGAGGATTTGCCAAAGATCAAACTGCCATTGGGGCAGGATGTCTTTATTAGTGACAGCACGATCCGGGATGGATCACAGATGCCCGGAATTGTGATGAAAAAACGCCATAAGACCGAAGTATATGAATATTTACACAAAATCGGGATCGAGAAGCTTGAGACTTTCGTATATAATGAGCGCGACCGTGAAGCTGTCAAAGAAATGCTTGACAGGGGATATGAATTTCCAGAAGTGACCGGATGGGCAAGGGCAAATCCTAAGGATATCGATTTTGTACTCAGCATGGACGGTATTAAGGAAACGGGCATATTGATGTCGGTTTCAGACTCCCATGTCATCGACAAGATGGGGCTTAAAAGCAGGGAAGAGGCCGAAAAAAAATATACTGAGGCACTGCAATATGCTGTTGATCACGGCCTCAGGACAAGAGCGCATATAGAGGACATGACACGCGCTGATAACGAAGGTTTCGTGTTCCCGCTTATTAGAGAGCTTCTTGAGATCGATCCGGACTGCATTATTCGCCTCTGCGATACTGTAGGCTATGGGATACCATTTCCCGAGGTTGATGAGCCATACGGGATTCCTCACATTACCCAGCGCCTTTTAGATATCGGAACAAAAAACATCGAAACCCACATACACGATGACTTTGGGATGTCAGTCGCATGTTCAGTTGCAGGATACTGGTATGGTGCGAACTGGTCAAGCCTTACCTTCCTTGGGATAGGAGAACGTGCAGGGAACGCCGAGCTTGAAAAAGTAATCCTCTTTCTGGTCCAGAGAGTGGAAGGATTTGATAAATATGATCTTAAATCTATCACCGAATTTGCACGATTCATGGAAAAAGAGATCGGTATACGTGTCCCGCGCAACAAATCGGTTGTTGGGAAGAATATTTTTGCCCATGAAAGCGGCATCCATACTGCAGGTATAATAAAGAATCCCTTCACATATGAACCATATCCCCCTGAGATCGTTGGAGGAAAAAGAGAGCTTATGATAGGTGACTCCTCAGGGCTTGAGGTTATCCGCTTTAAGGTGGAAGAGGCTCTTAACGAATTGATGCATGTTGAAATCAAGATCGAAAAGAATGATGCGCGTATTAAGGCTATACAGACCGATATCCAGAAATTGTATGATGAGGAGAAACGCATATCAGCGATTTCAGATGAGGAACTGAAAAGATTCGTAGAGAAATATTTCATGCTTGAATCGATCATTGAAGAGCATAGCATTGAAGAGCATAGCCTCAATGAGATACATTCCATGAGTAAGAAACGGAAAAAGCAGTAAATGGTCTTTTGCTGTAACCTGACACTAACTCAGAGATTTCACCCACTGGCTATAGCCGTCGTCCATCCCCGTTACCCTCGTGTCAGGTAATTTCGCGTGTACCGCATTGGGGTTGTCTGTACGGTCATCGATTTGGCATCGCCGTTCTCCCGCAAGGACCTATCAACACGATTTTCCAGATTTCGTAGGTCTGGAATTTTATAATTAGTTTTTAAGTATATAGGTTTATTGTCCACCTGAAATAAAGGTTCGCTTTTTAAACTCTTAACATCCTCATAATATCGTGTTTTGTAACAACACCTATGACCTTTCCTGTTTCCAGCACAAGGACAGCCGGATTCTTCTCAAGGATCCTTGAAACCGTATTTACATCTGTTGTTGGCGAGACTGTGGGAAAAGAATCACCCATGATATTTTGAACAAGCTGGTGTGATACTTTTTTCAAATCATGGTCTGTCATTGAGCGGACTATCTGGTCTGAAGAGATACTTCCAACCGGGACACCGTTGTCAATCACAGGCATCTGCGAAAAACCATATTCTTCCATCATCCTGGCAGCTTCCTCGATTGAACAGTCTGAATTTGTATGGATAACAGAGGGATGCATAATTTTCCTGACCTCGATTTTTTCTTTACGGGCTTCATCGAAAACATTGAATATTTTATGAAGTGTTGAAAGCCTGGGATCGACATCTCCCGATTCTATACGGGCGATAAGAGGCTGGCTCACACCTGCACGTGATGCAAGCACGTGTTGTGTCAGGTTTAGCTCAAGCCTTAATTTCTTTATATCATCTGGAGTTGGAAGTAACATTATATTACTAGGAGTAATAGGATATATATTAGGGTTAGCGTACTCATCTGCTGGGATAGCGAAAGAGATATAAATGCATATTCTAATTATCCCCATTCCTCTAAATGTACGATAATCTTAAGTCTAATAAAATAATTACTATTAATATCAGGTAAAACATGGAAAATACTGAAAATGAAGTAAAGAACCAGGGACTTCTTGGCGGGTTAGAAATAACATCTACTAAAGATATTGAGGTTCCTAAAAAATTGATCGAGCAGGTCATCGGACAGGAACATGCCGTGGAAGTGGTACGCAAAGCTGCAAACCAGCGAAGGCATGTAATGATGCTTGGTACACCCGGCACAGGTAAATCAATGCTTGCAAAAGCCATGGCTGAATTGCTTCCTAAAGAAGAATTGCAGGATGTACTGGTATATAACAATCCGGATGATTCGAATAATCCAAAAATACGCATCGTACCGGCCGGAAAAGGTAAAGAGATCACCGATGCGCACAAGGTGGAGGCACAGAAACGAACCACAGCGCGAAATATGTTCATTATGCTGCTTGTCCTTGGCATCGTGGGATATTCATTTTTCGTCGGCGAATACCTTCTTGGAATCATAGCAGCGGTATTAATAGCTATGGTGATGCGCCAGTTCATGCCCAAAGAAACTGCTCTGATCCCTAAACTTCTTGTTTCCAATAAGAATAAGGAGATAGCCCCTTATATTGATGCCACGGGTGCGCATGCAGGCGCGCTTCTTGGTGATGTACGCCATGACCCGTTCCAGTCAGGCGGACTTGAAACGCCTGCACATGACAGGGTAGAGAGCGGTGCAATCCATAAAGCCCATAAGGGTGTCTTGTTCATAGACGAAATAAATACCCTCAGGATAGAATCCCAGCAGAATCTTTTAACAGCACTGCAGGAAAAGGAATTTGCAATTACAGGGCAGTCCGAACGTTCAAGCGGCGCAATGGTCAAGACCGACCCGGTCCCATGTGATTTTATAATGGTGGCAGCAGGGAACCTTGATGCCATCAAGGGCATGCATCCCGCACTTCGCTCACGTGTCAAAGGATATGGATACGAAGTATATATGAGCGATACAATAGAAGATACTGCTGAGAACAGGCAAAAGCTTGTCAGGTTCGTTGCCCAGGAAGTCGTAAGAGATGGCAAGATACCGCATTTTGATAAAGGCGCGGTTGAAGAGATTATACGCGAAGCACGCCGCCGTGCAGGAAGGAAAGGGCATCTGACACTTAAACTCAGGGATCTTGGAGGCCTGGTCCGTGTTGCCGGTGATATTGCACACGGAGAAAATGCACCTCTGACCACTGCAGCGCATGTATTAAAAGCAAAGAGCATTGCACGTTCTGTTGAACAGCAATTGGCCCATCAATATCTTGAGCGCAGGAAGGATTATAAGCTCTACATAAAAGAAGGTGCGCAGGTAGGAAGAGTAAATGGTCTTGCTGTTATGGGTGAAGATTCGGGTATAGTTCTTCCGATAATAGCTGAAGTCACACCAACACAATCCATATCCGAAGGCCACATAATAGCCACAGGAATGCTCAAAAATATAGCACGTGAAGCTGTACAGAATGTTTCTGCGCTTATTAAGAAGACAACTGGCAAGGATATATCCAAAATGGATGTTCATATCCAGTTTGTGGGAACATATGAGGGAGTAGAAGGCGATTCAGCAAGCATTTCTATAGCCACAGCAGTACTCTCTGCTATCCAGGGAATTGCGATAGATCAAACTGTGGCAATGACCGGGTCACTCTCAGTTAGAGGCGATGTGCTGCCAGTTGGCGGTGTAACATACAAAATAGAGGCAGCAGCACTGGCAGGAATAAAAACAGTCCTCATTCCAAAATCAAATATGGGGGATGTGCTCATAGAAGATGAATACAAGAATTTAATAAAAATAATCCCTGTATCAAATATTGAAGAAGTACTGGAATACAGCCTTGTTGGAGGAGAAAAGGATGGTCTCATAGCTACCCTGAAAAAATTCGCTTCAAGAACAAAATTCGCTCTCCCTATCCCGGATACGAAGCCTATACGTGCAGTGTGAGAAACCCATGGATTTTTATGATACACGTATTATAAAGAGTATCAGTACATCTATTGTTCTTGACAACGGTGAAATACGTGAGATCTCGAATAATTTCTCAAGCGGAGGAGCTGTAAGAGTTCTTAACCAGGGTTCATGGGGATTTGTTTCCTTAGATGGCGTCCATGAGAATCTTGATGCTGCAATTTCATCTGCAGGAAGGCTTGCCGAATCTGCAAGAAACAAGAGTCCAAGGAACCCGATCGATCTTGCCCCGATAAAAAAACCTGGCCTTCACGACCTTCCCGAAATAAAGGAAAAACCCCAGGACATTCCTATAGAAGATAAAGTCAGGTTACTTCAGGAAATTGAAAAAAATGCAAAAAAAGACGGAATACAAAGTACAAATGCTGTATATTCCGAGTCTCTCATAAATATTAAGTATTCGAGTTCCGAAGGGCTTGATTCCGAGTATACATTAACTCGCCTGGGTTTTGCCATAAGCTCAATAGCACAATCAGAAGGCGTTTACCAGATCGGAAGAGAAAGCAGGTTCGGGGTAATGGGATTTGAGATATTCAAGAAACATGATGCTTTTGAACTTGCACAAAAAGCAGCCACCACAGCTATAGAGCTTCTATCTGCAAAAACACCTAAATCAGGAACCTACCCCGTAATTCTTGACCAGGAACTTGCCGGTGTTTTTATACATGAGGCAGTAGGTCATGCTGTAGAAGCCGATCATGTTCTTGAGGGAAATTCCATTCTTTCGGGAAAAATCGGTGAACAAATAGCATCTCCAATGATTACAGTATATGATGACCCATCCCTTCACGAATACGGGTATTATCCATTTGATGATGAAGGTGCAGAGTCAAATAGAACAACATTGATAAAAGACGGTGTGTTAAAATCCTTTATCCATTCAAGGGAAACTGCAGGCAAGCTTGGAGGTGAATCCAGGAATTCACGCGCTCAGGGGTATGCAAGACCTGTAATAAGGATGAGCAATACGTTCATATCTCCCGACGGGATGAAATTTGATGAAATGCTCTCTGAATTAAAAGATGGGATATATCTTAAAGGTTCACGCGGGGGACAGGTGAATCCCGGCGAAGGAGTTTTCCAGTTCAATGCCGAACGCGGGTTCATAGTCAGGAACGGGGAGATAACAACATCTCTCCGGGATGTTTCTTTATCGGGAAATACGCTTGAGATATTAAATAATGTGTCCGCAGTTGGAAATGACCTGGAGATGAACTCAGGAAGATGCGGGAAAGCAGGACAGCTTGTGCCTGTAAGCGATGGATCGCCTCATGTGCTGGTTAACAGGGCGATGGTTGGCGGAAGCGGATGAATGTCCACTTTCATCGAAATAATTAATACAATTCGATATTTTAATGAAAATATAATAATGTATAGCAACAACATAACAATCTAAAAGCCCTGCTTGGATAATGAATTTATATTATAAACGCATAAAATGCATACATGGGAATTAAAAATGGATTTGCAAATTCACAAATTCTTGCGTTGGCAGGTGGAATTGTATCTATAATCAGCGTATTTTTACCATGGTACAGCGCAAAAGCAAATGCACTTGGCGTAATATCAAGTATATCAGTAAATGGGCTTGGCTCTATCAGTGGAAGCGGGCTTCTGCTTGGGCTTTTGAGTGGAAAAGCTACATGGGAATTCCAGGGAATAGGAGTTATTGTCCTGGGGATTGCCAGCATAGCAGTTGCTGTATTCCTTCAGGAAAAAATCCGAAGTATAGCATTGTTCATATGCGGTGTCCTCATAATCGGCGGCGGTATAGTTAATATCAGAAGTATTGGTGAATTCTCCGGAGACTTCATGGGCGCAACTATGCAGTCCGGCACGGGATACGGGCTATATATCGTAGTACTTGCAGGTGCTGCGGCTGCATCCGGTGGATTGCTCGCCTGGAAAGATATTTCCAAATAAGTTTAGGGAAAATGATTTAAACCATAACATTATATAGAAGATTAAGTGGTATTAGAATAAGCTGACAGGGGCGTTAGCTGGGTATGTCTGAAGAACAGAAATTGGAATTAGGTGACCGTATTTTCTGCAATCTAATGGCATATATTCAACCATGGGACTGAAAGGAGAATATAACATGGAAATAATCGAAGTTAAATGCAAAAATTGCAGCAAAGAAATATATGTACAGCGTGAGCAAGTCAGAGAAAAAATGTTTTGTACGTTGGAATGTATGGATTTATATAAATTATCTCCACAAAAAACGGACTTTACCTGAAGATTTTTTTCTATAATTTTTTAATATTTAAAAGCAAAAATAAAATGATTAAAAAAACTTATTAATCACCTGTGCATAATTGGGGACATGATCGTTTCGATGGTCCTTGAACTCCAGGATATTCCAGGACAGCTGGTGCTGGCTCTTTCACCAATCTCGGAATTTCATGGAAATATATTGAGCGTTATCCACAAGCACGATGAGAAGACCCCACGAGGGACAATTCCGGTACAGATAACATTTGAGATAGAACACAGGGTATTGAACAATCTTATAGACAGACTTGAAAAAAGCGGAGTAAAGGTAGCAAGGGTCGGAGAAGAAAGGCTCCGGTCAACGGTTTCTATTATTCTCATAGGGCATATAGTTCATTCTGACATGGGAGATACAATTGATAAAATTGATTCAACAGGCTTTGCAGAGGTCGTTGACATGTCACTGTCCATGCCTGCTATTGAAAGAACGTCTTCTGCATATCTGGTGATCAATGCAATTGGCGAAAAAGAATTGGGCAAGGCACTTGATATCATGAAAGAAGTTGCAGATAAGAAAGACCTTTTGTTGATAGAACCTATTCGCTTGAATTCGGTGGGATTATGAGGATTGTCAATATTTCTATTATCGGGTTTGGAGCAGTAGGCCAGGGTGTCGCACGTTCGATTCTATCAAAGAAAGAATATCTTGAGAAAGAAGGAATTGACCTTCGCGTTGTAGGGATATCCGATTCAAAAGGAAGTGAAATAAACACCAATGGTATCGATATTGAAAGCACGCTTTTGAGAAAAAAAGAAAAAGGTTCGGTTGCCACAGGAACTGAGAACTCGCTTGATATCATACGGAATGTAAATCATGATATTGTCGTTGAAACAACTCCTACAAATATCAATAACGGAGAGCCCGGACTCAGTAATATGCGCCTGGCATTTGAATCCGGAATGCATGTTGTTACTTCCAATAAAGGCCCTCTGGCATTGCATTTTAATGAATTAAAGGAGACAGCTGAGGATAATGGACTGTTATTCAGATATGAAGCTACCGTTGGCGGGGCGGTTCCGATTTTCAGCCTTGTTCATGAGGCGCTTGCAGGGAATTCAGTTACCGGCATAGAAGGAATACTCAATGGCACATGCAATTACATACTCACAAGAATGTCCGAAGAAAGAATGCCTTATGATCTTGTCCTTAAGGAAGCGCAGGAATCCGGGATAGCTGAAACCGACCCTACATACGACGTTGAGGGTATCGACTCGGCGATCAAACTTGTAATAATCGCAAATTCCATTTTCGGGCAGAATTCTACTTACAGGGATGTGAATGTTACAGGCATAACAAAAATAACGCCTGAAGCACTTGAACTTGCTAATGAAAATAATTATGTTGTCAAACTCGTATGTGAAGCAAGTGGTGGAATGCTCAGGGTTGCACCCCGTCTTGTCCCGAAGAGGCATCCGCTTGCTGTTGGAGGTACATTGAACGTGGCATCGATATTGACCGACCTTGCAGGAAGGATCACTATCAGCGGCAAAGGCGCGGGTTCGATTGAAACTGCAAGCTCAATTCTTAGCGATATCCTGTATATTGTCAGAAGATCATGAAGGCTGTCCGAACAGGAGTGCAGGAGTCAGAATCCATCCGCCAAAAACTTCTTTCCGGGTCGGTTCTTGACAAGACAAGGAAGTTAGTGAAAAGGAATGGTTTTATCGAGATCCCGGTTACGGAATTTTTTGAATCTAATGAATTTATTGTGGTCGAGCAGGACGAACCTGAGTATTATTTTCAGGACAAAACACTTAATAGCAGCCTTAATATTGCTGAAAGTCAGAGAAGATTATTACCCCATGGATGGCAGATACTTGGCGATATTATAATTGTAAAACTCAATAAGAAGCTTGAGTATCGAAAAAAAGAGATAGGTGAAGCATTACTCTTACAATATCCCAGATGCAAAACCGTGCTTCTTGATAGAGGGATAAGCGGCAAAATGAGGCAGCCCCTGCGTGAAGTTATAGCAGGTAACGGCAATGAAACAATCCATAAAGAAAACGGCTGCCTATTCAAGCTTAATGCTACGGAGGTTATGTTTTCGCAGGGAAATCTTGCTGAAAAAAAACGTATGAGCAAACTGGGAAATGGTGAAATTATCGTTGATATGTTCGCCGGGATAGGGTATTTTTCAATACCCATGGCTGTTCACTCAAAACCGGAAAAAATTATTTCCATTGAAATCAACCCCGTTTCTTTTGGTTATTTGAAAGAAAATATCAAACTTAACAGGGTAAATGATATCATAGAACCCGTATTCGGAGATTGTGCAAAAGCAACTCCGCACGGGATTGCGGACCGTGTTATCATGGGATATCTTGACGGACATGAATATATTCCGCAAGGAATCAGCGCCCTGTTATCCGGTGGTATCCTGCACTATCATGAAGCTGTACCCGATGCTGTCGATCGGCGTCCTGTAGATAGGTTGATCGAAGCCGGTTTAGAACAGGGAAGAGAAGTTAAGATTACAGGATTAAGGAAAATTAAAAAATTCTCACCCGGTGTATGGCACGTGGTTGTGGATGCCAGGGTGAGTTAATATTATCCAACGGTTCTATTTCTCAATTCTTTGAAATTGTAGATGCACCTATACTGAGTAATATCAGAGCAAATATTGGAAGGACAAATAGAAGCCCGATAAGTAAAGCAAAGAATATCGTTGATATCGGAACGAATAGTGAAAGAATTCCCAGAGTCACGATAATTAAACCCATCAACAGTCCATATTTCATTTTTTCATACGTCATTTTTAAACCTCGTTTTATAGATTTTCACATTCTTACAGTTGATTCGTATATATGCGAATATATTGTATTTATAGTTTATGAGCATTTCTGGACGAATAAATTTATATAGTATAACAATGGAACTTATTAATGCCTGTTTAATATATGAAATATGTGGAATTGGATGGGCTCGGATTTATCTTAACAAAAACATAATTATATATATATAATAAGGTTATTGGAGTGCCTTGGAGGAACTGATGAATATTGTTGAAGTTACAGAGGATAAAATCTTCCAGACGTTAGGTAAAGGGAGAGATCCGAAATATAAACCTATAGATAAGACCAAATTGATAAAAACAACTGAACCTTTTGATTATACTTGCCTGATAAAATGAAAGTTTTTCTCAAATACCATCAAGCGCCTTTTCCAGGTCATCGATAATATCACTTGCATCCTCAATCCCGACAGAAAGCCTTACAAGCTCATCTGTTATCCCGTATCTTATCCTGTCCTCGCGAGGAACAACGGCATGGGTCATTGTCGCAGGATGCTGGATAAGCGTTGCAGTCTCACCCAGGCTGACAGCAAGAGTACAAAGCTTCAATGAATCAAGGAATACAGGTACGTCTTTACTGTTCTTCAGGAGAAAGGCGATCATACCCCCAGCGCCGCTTGTCTGTTTTTTTCCGAGCTCATACTGAGGATGTTCAGGAAGTCCCGGATAAATGACACTTTCAATCTTTTCATGCTTCTGAAGGAATTTTGCAACCTTCATTGCATTCTCATTATGTCTATCCATGCGGATAGAAAGGGTCTTCATCCCCCGGATGATTAGCCAGGCTGAGAACGGAGTGATCGAACCCCCCATGTTCTTTGCCGTGCGCCTTACCGATTTTATGTAATCCGAAGAACCTACAATTATCCCGCCAAGGGTATCAGCGTGGCCGTTCAGGTATTTTGTGGCGCTATGCACGACCACATCGGCTCCAAGTGAAAGGGGTTTCTGGAAGTATGGGGTCAGGAAGGTATTATCAACCATAACAGCCGCTCCTTTTTCATGCGAAATATCGCTTAAAGCTTTGATATCGGTGAATTTCATCGTGGGATTGGCCGGGGATTCAAAAAATATAAGTTTTGTGTTCGGACGAAAAGCTTTTTCTACATTATTCGTATCCGATGTATCTATAAATGTGACATCCACTCCGAATTTCTTAAGGTCAACGAACAGGTCATATGTGCTTCCGTATATCACTTCATCTGCTATCATATGGTCGCCCACTTTTAATGAAGTGAAAACAGCAGAGCAAATGGCTGCCATGCCTGTTGTTTGTGCAAGCGCAGCTTCGCCGCTCTCAAGATCGGCCATCTTTTCCTCAAGCACTTCTGTCGTTGGATTTAACCCGCGGGAATATACATATCCTTTTTCACGCCCGCCCATCAGGTTTGCTGCATGGGCTGCATTCTTGAACCTAAAGGGTGCCGTCTGGTAAATCGGAGTGCAGACTGAACCTGTGTCTTCATGTTTTTCTCCTGCGTGGATGGCGCGTGTGGAAAATCCGGATTTTTTTAAGGTCATAGAAAACAAATTCCTGCTCAGTGATATGTTTTATTTTTTGAGAATTTAAATGCTACTGTCATATATGGAAAAAAAATTAAAGTTCTTTTTCGATAAGAAGGGAGATATCCTTGATATTGCGATCGGTAAGCCCAAAGCAGCTATTTCTAAAGAAATTGACAATAATATTGTTGTACGCATCGACCCACAAACAAAAGAGGTAGTTGGCTTTACAATTTTAAACTTCGAGAAACGGTTTGAAAACAAAGATAAATCAGAAACCCTGCCTCTAACTGTTACTTTTGCCCAGGTTGAAGGGATGGAAGCGGAAGGATAAAATGATTTGTTATTTTAAGGTAAATATTAAGTCGTGTACATCGCATTGATCTTGACATAATCATACGTCAGATCGCAGCCCCAGGCAGTCGCGCCCGAGTCGCCAAGACCAATATTCACCTCAATAACGATCTCCTGGCTCTCCATAATTCCCTTCAGTTCATCGAGCTTTCCCTCCACGATCCTGCCTGAATCGACAAGCATAACCTCATTATTGCTATCCGAGAATTTAAGGGATATCTTATCCTGGTCGATATCAGCGCCTGAATAGCCGGCTGCCGCCACTACTCTCCCCCAGTTCGGGTCTTTCCCGAATATCGCAGTTTTCACAAGTGGTGAGCGTACTATAGCTTTGGCGGCTTTTCGTGCATCTCCGGTGCTTCGTGCGCCTGTAACTCTTACCTCAACCAATTTGCTTGCTCCTTCCCCGTCTTTTGCTATCATCCTGGCAAGGCTGATGCACACATGGTTAAGCCCTTCCTGGAACGCATCTTCTTTGCAGTCAATGTAGCCTGTAGCAGTTATCAGCGCCATGTCATTGGTGCTTGTATCACCATCAACCACCACCATGTTAAAACTCTTATCGACTGCCTTTCTCAGGCATGAATCAAGAGTTTCTTTCGATAAGATAGCATCGGTATATAAGAATGCAAGCATCGTACCCATATTCGGCTCGATCATCCCTGATCCTTTCGCAATGCCGCCGATGCGCACGCCATTCTCAAGTTCGATGGCGATCTCTTTCATGGCCAGATCGGTTGTCATTATGGCTTTTGCGGCAGCTCCGGATGATTCTTCTGTATCTGAAAGATTGTTAAAAACCTCATCCAGGTGCCCTCCAATCCATATTCGGTCAAGATTTCTTCCGATCACACCTGTTGAGGCTACCCCTATCTCAAAAGGTTTGCATTCCAATTTTTCTGCAAGGATCCTGGCCATCCATTTTGCATCAATCAGGCCCTTTTCACCCGTGAATGCATTTGCGCATCCGCTGTTAGCTATTATTGCTTTTAATTCCCCTTTATCAAGAGCTTCTTTTGTGACAATAAGGGGAGCTGCTATCACTTTATTCCTGGTGAAAACTCCGGCTGTTGCAAGTTTTCGGGGGTCTGCAACCATAACCGCCATCCCGTTTTTCCCCTGCTTGATTCCATTAGCTCTTACGCCTTTCACTGCGCATATGCCGCCTTTGACCGTTTTCATGATTATTCCGTCGTTTCTGAAAGGCCCCTGATAATATCGCTTCGCGTCACTATTCCCACAAGCTTGCCATTTTCAACGACAGGCAGCCTGTTCACTTTATGCCTGATCATAATGCTTGAAGCATCTTCCAGATCGTCCTCAGGAGAAGTTGTATAAACAGACCTTGTCATAATATCCTTTACAGGTCGAATCTTAAGATTTTCAAAAGCCTTTTTAGTTTCTTCAATCCTCACCAGATTCCGTAAGGGAATTTCGATTATTTCAAAAGGACTAGGCAGCCACAGATCATTTGAAACCTCTTCTATCTTAAATAACTTTAGCAGGTCAGTTTCGGAAACAAGCCCTACTATTTTTCCTTTATCAACAACGGGTATGCCGCTAATATGGTTCTCTTTGAACAGGTTTGCAAGATGGCTTAACGAGTCATCAGGGGAACAAGTAATCACATTTTTATTCATCACGTCTTTTATTTTCATAATAATACCTCACGGAGCAAAACCCGGCGACCAGAGACCTGCAGTCTCCGGCAGACCAAACATCAGGTTCATGTTCTGGATAGCCTGGCCGGATGCTCCTTTTACCAGATTGTCAATTGCCGATATCACAACTATCCTGTCGCTATCATTTTCAACCTCAAAACCTATATCGCAGAAATTAGAGCCGCGCACATTTCCCAGCATCGGTATACCTTTTATTACCCTTATGAATGGTTTATCCTTATAAAAATTGTTATAAATAGTGCTGATCTCTTCCTGGCTCAATTTCTTTTTCACGAAAATATGCGCTGTTGTAAGAATTCCCCGCACCGAAGGAATAACATGCGGAGTAAAGCTGATGCTTTTCAAGCTGCCATCAAGCCTTGTGAGTTCCTGCACAATTTCTGCGCGGTGGCGATGTGATGTGAGCTTATATGGCTGGATATTCTCTGCCATGTTGGGATAATGAGATATTGTGCTTGGTTCTGCTCCGGCGCCGGATATACCGCTTTTTGAATCAAACACTACGCGCTCGATCAGTCCTGCACCGGCAAGTGCCGCAGCTGCAAGCGAGGCGCCTGTGGGATAACATCCCGGATTTGCGATAAATCGCTGTTGCGGGATCTCAGGATGAAGTTCCGGGATGCCGTATACCGCTTCGCGCGGGTCTGTATGTTTGAGTTTATAGGTTTTTTCAAAAACATCGGTCCTGAGACGATAATCAGCGCTCAGATCTACGACCCTGGTACCTGCATCAAGAAGTGCGGGCACTATCTGCATTGCTGTCCCGTGTGGTACGGCTGTAAACACAATATCGCAGCGTGAAGCAACTTCTTCGGGAGTCAGGTCTTCAAATTCAAGATCAAATATTTTCCGAAGATGGACGTGCGTATCGCTGACTTTCTGCCCCTTCCTGCTGCGCGAAGTAACTGCTTTGATCTTTGCTTCCGGGTGCGAATAGAGAAGACGCATCAATTCTCCGCCTGTATATCCTGAGCCTCCGATTATTCCGATATCCATGTGGTTCCTACATGCTGGGGTAAATAATGATACTTTCGTTTCCGGAGACACCTTCGCAGATGTCGGAAGCTTTGCCCAGGATATTTCCATCTGTAAAGAAAAGATGCGATTCGCATAAGCAGTCACTGCATCCAAACCCCTGTATAGCTCCTGAATATTTACTGAGGATTTTAGCAATAACGCATTCAAGCGCTTCACCGGTGGGTGAGAAAACTGCGCATACTACCTCCGTGTGCGGCAGGAGATAATCAATATGCCATTTCCTGGTGATGTTTTGGCCATGAGCCACATTGAAATGTCTTATTATGCGTTTTTCCCCTCCGCTGCCCTGGGCTGAGCCAACATAAGAATAGTATCCTCTCCTAAAATGAAGCCTGCCGAGTTTTCCTACGCGGATGTCCTTACTCTCTTTCATCCTGAGGATTAAAATGTAAATTCCTTTCATGATTGCATATTCAATTCTATTTAACGCTCATGTGAATGAAAACGTTGCTATCTGACTATCAGAATCCGTACTATTAAAATTATATAAATTTGTATGAGACATCAAACACTCTTGCCTGATTTTGTGTTGTAAACTGGTTGGAACTAAAAAAATTATTTTATTTAGTAAATTGAGCCAACCATCTCGCTTTTTATTTTCTACAAACTCAAACCTTCCATCGTATTGTTATGCACCTCTCCACGTGCATATTCTCCAGCGCTATGGTTTACTGATTCGTACTGTACCCAGGTTTTTCTCAGAAACAACCACCTATAATGGGCGGTTTATCCTTATCCATCGTTCCTCTTCCACGTAATTTTAATCCTCTCTTCCTTGGCGGGCGAGTTAACTCACTGTTCCCTTTTTCACCCACACTAAGTAGAGTTCATCGAATTCTATAATCTCACTGAGTTTGATTCCATCACAAGTCCCTTTTAAGCATTTTTGTATTTTTCTCACCATGCCCATAGTAGTAGCACCTCTGACTACCGTTTTCAGTCCCGTTCTTCTTCATCTCTTTGGAACCACATTTCGGGCAAACCACACCATTATGCCATCGAGTCCGACGAAGATGTTCAAAACATTTCTCCTCAGAAGGCATAAAATCTGATATTGCTAACTCCCCTTTAATCACACACTCTATATATTTATTGAACCCGGTTCTAATAACTTATGTAGCAACGATTTGCTTTAGATGAGCGTGACATATAAGAAACATATCGTTGAATATCCATCAAGGGCGGAAGAATACGAGATGAAGCAGAGTATACTCAAATGGCTGCTGGTAACAAGCTTCGGGTACATGGGATTCAACAAGGCGCGCTTTGGGAGAATAGAGTGCCATGAATCCATAACAGCCTATGGTCGGGAGATCCTGCTTCACACCATAGAACTTGCTGATAGTATGGGTTTTGAGATACTGCACGGCATCGTCGACAGCCTCTGGGTGAAGGGTCGCGACCCTGAAAAACTCTGCAAAACCGCAACAAAAGAGATGGGCATCTCTCTTGAGCTAAAAGGGGAGTTCAGATGGATCGTGTTCCTGCCCAATAAGTCGAACAGAACAGGTGCATTGAACCGGTATTACGGGGTGATGACAAACGGGAAGCTGAAAGTGCGGGGTATAGAAACAAGGCGGAGCGATACGCCAGGACTTATCAGGGACCTGCAGGAATCCATGCTTGGAAAGCTTGCAGAGGCAAAAACTGCCCCCCAGTTCTACCTGAAGATACCTGAAGCTATTGAAGTACTGCGGGAATATACTCGGAAAGTGCTTGATAAAGAATGCGCTCTTGCTGATCTGATATTCAAGACGCACGTATCCAGAGATGGAAGAAATGAAAGAGCGTCTCCTGTGAATAATATTTCTTTATGGTTCATTCGAATCAATGCCTTTGTGAAGGTATTTTGAAAATCAACCTTTACGAAGGTACCCTGGGTTAGATATAAGGACTGGAATGAGTTTAAACTCATTCACATCAACAAGCCCTTTGTCTGTTATCTTGAGGGACGGAATGACAGGCAAGGAAAGGAATGACATCTGGATAAAAGGTGCATCAAATTTGCATCCCATCTTTTTGACCAGGCTGTGCAGTTCTTTTAGTTTTTTATCAACTTCGTATGCACTTTCGGTGCTGAGAATACCTGCAAAAGGAAGACGAAGATAATCGATCACACTGCCTTTTGCTATCACTATACCTCCCTGCAGTTCTCTGATTTTATTCGCACAGAGTGCCATATCCTCAAAATTCGTGCCTATAAGAATGACATTATGTGAGTCATGTGCAACACTCTGCCCGATCGCGCCTTCTTTCAGGCTAAAGCCACGGACAAAACCACAGCCTATATTTCCCGATTTTCCGTGACGTTCAATCACAGCTATGGCGAGAATGTCGCGTTCTATATCAGGCAGGAGAGCCTGTTCCACTGCTCTTAACTCCTCAATACTTCTTTTTGTGATAAGCTGGCCCGGTACTATTTCTATTACATGGGCCGACACGGTCCTTTTCTTAGATTTGATTTTCAGGTCATTTGGTTGTATTTTTCTATATTTAACTGTCCTGAAGACATAGCCTGGATATTCGGTCACTTTTATTTCCGGGTTTATTTTTCCGCGTATTACTACGTTTTTAATCCTGAAAGCCTGTAAATCATCAATTATTACCAGATTTGCTCTTCGACCGATGCTTATCGAGCCCACGAACCGGTCTATCATGTAATGTCGTGCCGTGTTGATGGTAGCCATTGAAATCGCCTGAATGGGCTCTATTCCAAGTTGGATTGCTTTTCTCACCAATGCATCCATATGTCCTTCTATAAGGTCTCCCGGCTGTTTGTCATCAGTAACGAAGAAGAAGTTTTCGAGGGATATTCTATCGCCAAGGAGCCTGGGTATGAATTCTTCAAGGCTCTTTGCGGCTGAACCTTCTCGCAGCATGAGCTTCATGCCGAGGCGTGCCTTTTCAAGTACTTCATCATATGTCACCGACTCATGATCGCTTGAGATGCCGGCACTCATGTATCCGGACAGATCACTGTCTTGCATACCAGGACAGTGACCGTCCACTACAAGTTTTCTATCAAGAGCGACAGCAATCTTGCCAAGTATCTCAGGGTTACCACGCAGTACCTCCGGGTAATCCATCACCTCACCAAGTCCTACTACGAATTTTTTATCCAGAAGCTTTTTTGTATCGAGAAGATCGATCTTCGCACCTGATGTTTCAAGGGGACTGGAAGGTACACATGAAGGAATTGTGAAGAAAACATCGATTGGCAGCCGTTTTGCTTCATTCATGATCAGCCTGATTCCTCTCACCCCGAGGATATTGGCGATCTCGTGCGGATCGATCACGATACCGGTTGTCCCGTGGAGGATTGATTGTTTTGTGAATTGCGTGAGTGCCACCATACTCGACTCAAAATGCATATGTCCGTCTATCAATCCGGGGCAAACATATGCTTTTCTTATATCAATAATCTCTGTTTTTGGGCCTATCAGTTCATCTACATCACCAATACCTGCGATGAACCCTGAGCTTATTGCTATGTCACCTTTTGTGATTTCTTTTGTGTTAACGTTCAAAATCCTGCAATTCTTAAGTGCAGTGTCGGCCTTAATCCTGCCCACCCCGGCGAAAATCTGTTCCTTTAACATAAAGACAGAGTTGTTTTTATTGGTAAAAATTGTTTACTTGCAAAACACCGAAAGTTTTATTGTATGAGAAAGCTCATATTAAAATGGAAAACGATAGGAAATTAATAGCAATGGGAGGTATAAATTGTGGCAAGATATATTATAATGTCTAACCTGACAGATGAAGGTGCTAAGACTCTAAAGAAGAATCCTGGCAGATTGAAAGAAGTTAATGCCGAGCTCAAAAACATGGGTGTAAATGTGCTGGATCAGTACGCTGTCTTTGGAAATTTTGACTTTTTGTCCGTCGTGGAAGCGGATGATGAAACTATGATCACCAAGGCAGTTGTTGAAATTGCATCCCGCGGCAGCATCAAAACAGCGACATATAAAGCGATACACATCGACGAGTTCATCGAATCACTTAAATGAGTAGGCGTCCGGCCTACATTTTCAGATCTAAGTACTCTTCACTGGTGACTTCTATTTGAGATGCGTCTTTGAGATTTTTGAGGTCGAGGAGCTTATTCTTTACCCTTCTGTTGATGATTAAGAAATATTGTACCTGACCTCTCCAATTCGATACTGGCTGCCGATAGTAAATTCTTCTGTAGTACCACTCTCTAATAACGTATGTAGCAACGATTTGCTTTAGATGAGCGGAGGTTATTATGATAAATTTTGTTGTTGCTGGAAAATTCTAGATAGATGCCATCATCGTTTTTCGTTGGCGTCCACAACAGGCATACCGATACCGCGCAGAGTTAACTGCTTTGTCACGTTCACATTCTCGTAATAGGTGCCGCTTTGCACCTGGATAGTATCCCCACTGCTTGCAGCATTTATCGCTGTCTGTATGCCTGAATATGCGCATCCGCTTGGGCAAACCGTAAGGGTCGCAGCTCCCGCGCTGCCTGTAAGCAATAATCCCAATACCGTTATTCTCACCGCTATTCCAGGAGCATGACCCACGTAAGCATTATTCCCGCCCATTTTCACTCCTACCTATCCAAGAGGCATGATGGCACCCACACATGTGTTTTTAAACAAGCCACTATCTTGGACATATTTATGTAGGCCGTTAAACTATTAAAATCCGTCGAAATAATCGGCTGTGGAACAAAAAAGGGAAGATAGGATTGATACCGCTTTAAATTGGACAGGGGTCTGGCATAATTTGATGAACCTGTACCCAACTTAATTCTGTCCCACAGCCCCAGAATTTAGCCACAGATAGGTATACTATTATATGAGAAAATCTCCATGGTTCTCATGGAAACATCACGACCTTTCCGGCCTCTCCTGACTTCATGGCCGCAAATCCCTGCTCGAAATCATCCAGCCTGATCCTGTGCGTGATTACAGGAGTCGGATCGAATTTACCCGTTGAAAGAAATCTGGATGTGATGATCCATGTATCCCATATTTTCCTGCCATATACTCCGCGGACAGTGATATCCTTCATAACAATATCCCTGGATATATCGATGCTTACATCTTTTGTGGGCAATCCCAGTATAGATGCCATTCCGGTAGGACGCAATGCTTTAAGCCCCTGGTTTATTGCATTTCCACTGCCTGACATTTCAAGAAAAACATCAGTTCCCTGACCCCCTGTCAGATCCATTATCTCCTGCACAGGGTCTTTCTCATGCCTGTTGATCACAATATCCGCACCCATCCTTTTTGCAATGTTAAGATGCTGATCCGAGCCAGCAACCAGGATGATACATGCAGCACCCGCTGCCTTAAGAAGACCGGTAGCAAAAAGAGCTGTTGGGCCGCCGCCGAACACTGCGACGGTCTTTGCGGTTACATCATTACTGAATACAGTGTACACGCTGTTACCGATAGATTCCTGAAGGGTCGCTATCTCAACCGGCATATCGGGAGGATTTTTCCAGACGTTCGTCTCAGGAATGACGGCATACTCGGCAAAAAAACCATCAGTATCGACTCCGAAGAACTTGAGATTCTCGCATATATGCATATTTCCTCTCCTGCACTGCATGCATTTCCCATCAAAGATATGCGATTCGGCTGATACTACATCCCCTTCCCTGACAAGCGTAACATCATCTCCGACCTCAATTACCTCGCCGCATACTTCATGGCCAATGGTCCTCGGAGGTGTGATCCTTCCTTCGGACCAGGGATGCTCCCAGTCGTAAATATGGACATCGGTACCGCACATGGAACATGCCTTTACCTTCACAAGCACTTCGTGGTCTTTGGGTCCGGGAACCGGGACATCTACAAGTTCAAGCCCTGGGCCTTCTTTTGTCTTTCTAACAGCTTTCATAATCCCCCGTAAAAACTATAATAGTTATCCGGTTGCACGATGATAAATAGTTTGTCAGAAATACATATACTAAGGGGATAAGAACAAATGACCAATAAATTGGATTTCTTAAAAGGAATGATCCGGGACCTGAAGGACAAAAACCTTTTCACAGAGCTTCCCGTTCTTGGTACTGAACAAAAAAACCGTGTAGTCCTGAACGGAAAAGAAGTTATTATAATGTGCACGAATAATTATCTTGGGTTTGCGAATCATCCGCGGTTAAGGGAGGCGGCGAAAAAAGCCATAGATACCTGGGGATTCGGCGCAGGGGCAGTGCGGCAAATTGCAGGTACAATGAAGATACATATCCGGCTTGAGGAGATGATGGCTGAATATAAGCATACTGAGGCTGCACTGGTGTTCGTTGCGGGAATAGCCGCGAACAGAGGCACCATCCAGTCCCTGATGGGCGAGGAAGATGCCATTATCAGTGATGAACTCAATCACGGGAGCATTATCGATGGGGTGAGGCTCACAAAATCAAAAAGGTTCGTATATCCTCATCTTGACATGGAAGGCTTAAAAAAAGCGCTGGTTGATGCAAAAGACGCAAGGAGAAGGCTTATTATTACAGATGGGGTTTTCAGCATGGATGGGGATATTGCACCCCTTGACCGGATAGTAGAACTGGCAGAAGAATATGATTCAATGGTAATGGTGGATGATGCCCATGGTGATGGAGTACTTGGAAAAGACGGAAGGGGCATTATTGATCATTTCGGCCTTGAAGGCAGGGTTGATATCGACATGGGCACTCTTAGCAAAGCTTTCGGCAGTCTGGGCGGATACATTGCAGGTCGAAAGGATTTGAGGGATTATCTTATTAACACAGCCCGCAGTTTCATCTTTACCACAGCCCACCCGCCATCTGTGGCAGCGGCTACCATGGAAGCTGTCAGGATGATACAGGACGAGCCGCAGCACCTGCGGCAGCTCTGGGAAAATACCCGTTATTTCAAGAAAGCAATGGCTGACCTTGGTTATGATATCGGGCACAGCCAGACGCCAATTACTCCTGTTATGACAGGAGAGAGCAGGACTGCGATGGAACTTTCAAGACAGCTTTTCGAGGAAGGGCTATTTGCCAAGCCCATCGTTTTCCCTCTTGTGGCAAAAGATAAGGCAAGGGTGAGGATAATCGTGACAGCTCAGCATACAAAAGAGGATCTGGATGAGGCCGTTGCGATATTTGAGAGGGTTGGAAAGAGAATGGGGTTAATCAATAGCTAATCCGGATCTTCCTTCAGTTGAGCTGCCTTCGTAAAAAAGCTGTTTGTAAAATAACGAAGCAACAGGCTGGATGCTATCATGCCTGCAGCAAATATTGAAGCAAATATAGATACCTGGATAGAGGCTGCCTCCACAGGATCAGCCCCGGCAAGGAGCAGGCCTGTCATGACCCCTGGTATCCATACAAGGCCAAGATTCTTCATGTTATCTATTGAGGGTATTAAAGCTGAAATGATGCCCTGTTTCAGGCAGGCAGAGGATGCAAGTTCTGGCTTTGCACCCAGTGCGAGGTATGCCTCGATCTCAGCCCGCCTGTTCCTGACCTCGCCCCTGTACCTGTCTATAGCCAAGGAACTTACGTTCATGGTATTTCCTATCAGGATACTGCCGGTCGGGACAATGTATCTTGCTTCAAATGGGAATATGCCAAGAAGAAAGAAAGGAATAAGCAATAACAGTGATGCTGCTGCTATCGAAAGGATCGCTACAGGCAAGCCGTTTTCGAGCCTGCCGGACCTTGAGTATGTGGTATAGCCTGCTATAGCAGCCATAGCTATAAGCACCGGGAAACTCCAATAAAAGGGCAGCTTGAATAATATGATAATGATGGAAGCAAGGATCAGTATCTGAACAATGGCTCTTGCCCCTGCCAGGGATATTTCCTTCCCTATACTGAACCTTCGCGCATAGGCTGCTGTCAGTGCAATAAGAAGAACTGTAAGAGCGATCGCAAGAATTTTAATCATGGTCTTCCTCCAGCCTGCCGTCCCTGAGAATTAATCTTGTTCCCCCTATCCTCCGGGCCTGGTCTTTCTCATGGGTGACCCACAGCATGGTAAGGTCCTTTTCCAGTTTCAATCTCAAGAGCAGTTTTTCGATTCTTTCTGCTGAAGCAGCATCCAGCGCGGATGTAGGTTCATCCAGCAGCAGCACCTCCGGCTGGTTAGCAAGTGCCCTGGCCATGCACACCCTTTGTTTCTCCCCGACCGAGAGATGTTTGGCATCAGCATCTAACAAATTCTCGGAAATCCCGGCATCCCTGGAAAGGGTTTGAATATCAACATCCTTTCCCCACAATTTCATTCCGAAGGCAAGGTTATCCCGCACGCTTCCCTTGAACACAACAGGTACCTGGAACATCATGCCAACTTTCCTGCGAAGCACCATAGGATCATAGTACCGAATGTCCTTACCATTTAGAAGGATATCCCCGGAATCGCGCTCAGAGAGCCTGTTGATCAACCTAAGAAGAGTGCTCTTTCCGGAACCTGATGCGCCCATGATAGAAACAAGATCGCCTTTGCGCACGTTCAGATCAATGTTTGATAGTATCTGTGTTTTAACTCTGGTATTGTTTACCTTACGTAATACAGCCTTTGATACGTTCTTCAATTCAAGGTGAAAATTATCCATCAATGTTTTCTTATAATTACTTTAAAATCGCTGCCAGATTCCTCAATCTTAACAATTTCATGCCCATGTTCCCTGATCCATTGAGGAATTGCATCTCTTGCAGTAACATCATCTGTTAACACTTCAAGTTCTTCTCCGGTTCTTAGCCCATCGATCTGTTTCTTGGTATAGAACAATGGAAGCGGGCATACTTTACCTCTTGCATTTATTTTGTGCATATATGACAGTATGAATACTGGTATATTTTAAGTTTGTATAAAGGCAAGAAATGTTAAAATTATACTTCAACTTTTCGTTAAAGCTCAGGTATTTCAGCTTTGGCAATAAAGAGTAAGCCATGTCAAATCAATTTGCCAGGCCGCTTGTTTTTATTAACGCAGCAATGAGCGCTGATGGGAAAATTGCCACAGTTGAACGGAGGCAGACCCGGATATCCGGCAGCCTGGACTTTGACCGCATGGATGAACTCAGGGCATCATCCGATGCCATCATGGTGGGAATCGGGACTGTGATTTCGGACAATCCGAGCCTTACTGTAAAATCTAAAGAGAGAAAAGAGAAAAGGCTCAACCGTGGACTTTCGGAAAATCCCGTGAGAATAGTGGTTGACAGCATGGCAAGAATATCGGAAAGTGCAGATATCTTCAAGAAAGGTGAAGGAAAACGCATAATTGCTGTTTCTGAAAGTGCGCCGTATGAAAAAGTCCGGAGACTTTCACAGCTTGCTGATATAATTTGTACAGGGGAAAATGGCGTTGATCTTGAAAAACTCCTTTGCGAATTAAAAAACCGGGGCATCGGCAGAGTAATGGTCGAGGGTGGTGCAACATTGAACTGGGCCCTGATCTCAAAGGGGCTTGTTGATGAGATATACACTTTTGTCGGAAACATCATAATCGGAGGTAAAACCGCGCCTACACTGGTGGACGGTGAAGGATACACATGCGGCTATTGCAGGCTGGCCCTTATCTCCTGCGAGGGACTGGAAGACGGGGTTCTCATTAAATGGAAAGTCAGCAGTAAACTTTAATACTCTTTACGCTAATCGTAAACACATGGTTAAGCTTGATCAGATCAATATTTCAAATGACGGCCTCACAAAATTTTTTAGTCCCATAGAGGCTGCAATACTCAGGGCATTATGGAATGAAGGGGAGATGACTACCTCAGAGCTTACGGGAAAAACAAATATTCCTCTAACAAGCGTTGCAGGTACTCTTGACAGGCTTGTCAAGGCGGGATATACAACAAGGCGAACCGAGAATGTGAACGGAAGGGTTAGATATGTATATGAGCCTGTATTTTCGGAAGAAGAAGCTGCAAGCGAGATCACAACAAAGGTCCTTGACAGCCTTGTTCAGGCGTTTGGCCCCCTTGCGGTTGAAAATTTCTCAAAATACAATGGTAAAAAATGAATATAGTCGGTGAAATAACCTGCTACGGACAGTGCTTGAGACTGTGGGCGCCTATTGTCGCTTTAATTGTAATCATATCGATAGCATCAATAGCATCAAGCCTGATGCTAAAGAACCCGAGAAAGCGGCTTCAAACGTTCGTTCTTGCCCAGGCAGCGGGTCTTTTTGCGATCGCAATGACTTTTTATTTCATGGATTGCAGCCAGATGCTGTCATTGTACCTGTATTTTGCTTATGTAGCAATATCCACTATTTTGATATTTATAACGCTGCGTTATTATGACAGGCTGATGATAAAACGCCTTGAAGCAAAACCGGCCGGAAGCATGCTGAAATGGACCCAGGAATATGTTGATATGCTCACATCGGCCAGGTTATATTTCTTTGATTCCGCGGTGCCAAAAGCATTTGCTGCAGGCAGGTCGATCTTTATATCAATAGGACTTCTTGAGATACTGGAGGATGATGAATTGAAAGCCGTACTTGCGCATGAGGCATGGCATATACGCCATAACTCCAGGATACCATTTCTTTCAAGATTTGCACTGATGGCGTTTTCCTCATCCTTTGAACCTGAGCTTGAAGATCAGGCAGACCATTTTGCGGCCGAAATCGCAGGATTTGCGGCACTTTCCTCGGCACGAAATAAGATAGATAAAGTATTTATTTAAGAAAAAATATAACTGTGATAAAATATGTGGCTTAAACTAAGATTGTATATTATAATGGCAGTATTATTTGCCATAGTCTACGGGCTTGTGGCATTTGCGGCAAATTATATGGGAATATCAGGATTTTTCTTTTATGGTGTTCTTGCGACAGTCATGATGCTGTTCCAGTACATGATAGGACCGAAGATGGTAGAATGGTCGATGAGTATACATTATGTTACTGAACAGGAACATCCTGCCCTTCACAGAATGGTTTCCGAACTTGCAAGGGACGCTGGCATTCCAAAGCCCAGGATAGGCATTGCCAGAATACCCATCCCGAACGCATTTGCATTCGGGCGCTGGGCAAAAGACGGAAGGGTTTGCGTTACCGAGGGTATAATGACCCTGCTTGACGAAAAAGAACTCAGGGCAGTTCTGGGACATGAAATATCCCACCTGAAACACAGGGATGTTGCAGTCATAACGATGATAAGCGTAATCCCTATGATCTGCTGGTACTTTGCATGGAACCAGTTGTTCTCAGGCGGCAGGGAACGTGGAAACGGGATGCTTATCGGGGTAGTAGCTCTTGTTGTTTATTTAATAACTAATCTCCTCGTCCTGTACGTATCAAGGGTCAGGGAATATTATGCAGATGAAGGAGCAGTAAAACTCGGAAACTCACCGCATCATCTTGCATCAGCTCTTTATAAACTCGTTTATGGCAGTGCAAGAGTTTCAAAAGAATCATTAAAACCTATCGAGGGTATGAAAGCATTCTTTGCTAATGATCCATCACGCGCAGGCAACGATATAAGGGAATTATCCCAGATCGATCTTGACAGGAGCGGCACTATCGACATAAATGAACTTATGGCTCTTCGTACCCGCCCGGTAAAAGTCAGGACCACAGATAAGATGATGGAAATGTTCAGCACACACCCGAATATGCTCAAGCGCATCCAGCGGCTGTCCTCTCTCCAGGGGATTTCCGCGTATTAATTTTTTTTCTTTTTTTTTCTCTCCGAAAAGGTTAAAAAGGATGTGAGAGAATGAGAAGAAATCATTCACTCACTATGCAGTGATTCGGAGTTCCAGCTCTGGAAATAATTGTTTCAAATTGTTTTGAGTGATGAGCCGCAAGGCTGTTCCGGGTTATCCGGAACGTGTATCGTGCATTATGAAATGCATAACCCCCAACGGTTGTTGGAAAAGGAGGACTATAGGTTGCTAAATGAATTACAGGGTAGAAAAGGTGACTTAAAAGATAAGTCGGAAGAGTATAAAGAAAAAAGAAATGAATTCAACCTCGAAGCAAGTAAATGTGCCACAAAAAGGAATGAATTAAACAAACGCACAAAAGAACTTATTGAAGAGGCACAACAGCTTAAAAAGTTGCGTGATGAGAATAATGAACAGGTTGCTCAATCCAAACTCAAGCGCGACGAATTGAATGATCAAGCTAATAAGATTTATGCGGAAATTGATAAGATCCGCAAAGGCCTCAATCTGGGTGACGGCCCTTCTCTTAAAGAACTAAAGAAACAGATCGATGCGCTGGAATTCAAGCAGCAGACCGAAGTAATGACACCCGCAAAGGAACGGGAACTTGTTGATAGTATAACAAAATTGACTGATGAGCTCAAGCACAAAAAACAGCAGCTTGAAGGCAATACTGAATTAAAGACCTTTCTTGAGCAGGCCCAGACTCTTCGCGATGAAGCACTGGTTCATCACAACAAAGTCAAGGAATTTGCTGATGCAGCACAGCAATATCATGATAAGATGATCGTGGTATTCAAGGAAGCTGATACAATAAGGGCAGAATCTGATTCTGCTCATAGGGAATTTGTGAAAGCACAGGAAGCAGCGGATGAACAGCACAGGTTATTCATTCAGACCCAGAAAGAGATCCGAGAGATGAATAAAGTGATAATCGGATTGAAGAGAAAGACAAAAGATAGTAAGGACGAATCTATCAGGGAGCAGGCCAAGAAGGAAGCTGAAGAGGTTTATGCCCAGTTCAAGCTTGGTGAGAAACTGAATACCGAAGATTTGATGTTACTGCAGAGATCGGGACTTCTTTAAATCCCATTCTCTTCTATTTCTATTAATGAAAAAACCTATCAAGTGTTATACGGTAAGCTGGGATGAAGCTTACAGGCTTGCAAGAACGGTTTCTCATAAGATCATTGAATCAGGGTTTAAGCCTGACATCGTCATAGGGATCTCCAGGGGTGGGCTTGTTCCGGCGCGCATGATATGTGATCTTCTTTTACATAATGAACTGATAACGATAAGGACTGAACACTGGGGCACAGCTTTAAAACATAAGATGGCCAGGATAAAATTTTCGCTCCCTGAAGAAGCGGATGTCTCAGGGAAAAAAGTACTTGTCGTGGATGATGTCACAGATACCGGAGACAGTTTTTCCGTAATAGTTGATTATCTGAAAAGGAAGGATCTTGTTGATATCAGGACTGCGGTTCTACAGTATAAAACATGCTCAACTATCATCCCGGATTATTGGGGCAAGGAACTTAAAGATTGGAACTGGATCATATATCCATGGGCTTTTTATGAAGACCTGGCCGAATTTGTGGAAGAATTGCTATCTTTGCCCATGACCACAGAAAAGCTAAGGAAGGATCTTATAAGCAATTTTAATATAACAATATCAAGAAAAGTTCTTCTTGAAATGCTGGATGATTTAAATCATCTTGGCAAAATCAAAAAATGTGAAAACAGCAAAAAGACTTTATGGGAAAAAGGAAAAACCTGATAGGGTTGAAAAAATGCTTGATTGGTGCACAAAGGGGAATCCAAAGGGTTTTTGCTTCGGCGATAAATATAAAACCTGACATGCCAACTATAGAGCGAGAGAGGAAGAGCGGCCGCCGGCAGCTAGTCTGCTGAGGAAAGTCCCCTCACCATCTGGACCGCGGACATGCGCAAGCATGTAGGGTGAGAATCCTGGCTCTGGAACAGAAACGATATCGCAGCGCAGCAATGCGATGATTCCGAAAGGATGAGGTCATGCGTATGCGGATGAAACGGCGAATCCACGCGGGTGCAAGCCGAAATAGGACATATCAGGCAGTCCAGACCCGTCCGAGTACGGCGCATAGCTGAATGCCGCACTGCGCTACAGGGGCACTCGCCCCTTGCGCTAACATAAAGGGGCTTACTCTCCTCACTCATCTTCTCGCGTTATCCAGTAAAGCGCCTTATACCTTTCTGCAAAACTGGAGATGTTTTTAGCCATTACAGCCCTGCCGTATTCCTTCATATCTCCACCCTGGTCGTAAATGAAGGTATTTTCACCCAATTTTGTCACTTTAAAGATCTCCTCTTTTTCCTCTGTCCCGACATGCAGAACATCCCCTATTTTTAAATCCTTTATATTCGGTCGAACCGTTGTTTTTTCTACCATTATAATCACCTTATTTCTTTGTTGCGTGCATTCATCAATATTAAATCTTACCTGATTGTACAACCTATACCTTTGAGAAGCTTCTCAACACCCCCCTGTACAATGGCCGCATCACGATCACCAAATATTATGAGCCTGTATGTAACACTCTGTACGTTTTGCCTGTTATAAACATCGATGATATCGGCAGATACAACGCCTACCATGCCTGTAATAACACTTTTTATAATCTCAGCATCAGAAGCAGCCGGAATATAAACAGAGACATCGCGTGTCAGGTTTTTTAAATTTTCTGATTTCCATGAATACAATTCCTTTTCATTTAAGAGCCTGATATTTTCGATCAGGAATTCGATCTTTTTCCCGTTTCGTTCCATAATAACGGTTCGAGGCGTGACTTTTTTAACGATTCCGGTATGAACAACGCCAGAATAGATGTGCTTGAGGGCGCGCTCACTGCCTATGGAGCGCACAAGTTCCTCATGTTCGGCAATTTTAGTGCCAATAAGCTTATCCGATCGCCTGAGTGCCGATTCCGTGTCCCCGAAATGCACAGCGGCTTTTTTCATAAGACCCACAAAGCCGTCTATATCATTCTTTTTAACCGTTTCTGCCATCAGGCTGCACTGGTCAATATAAGCCTTATGCACTTTTGCCACTTCGGGATTCATCTGTATCATAGCATACAGGTACGGGTTTTGGGCCAGGATCCGGCCAACCAGGTCCAGCATGATATCATACATGGGGCTCATGAACCTGCGTGATTTTGCAACATCGAACTCAAGCTCCCTGAAAACCGTTCCTATGGTTATATATGCAAAATGTGTAAGGCCCTGGACAAAGGCCATCATCCTGTCATGCTCGGTCGCATTCATTATCTCTATATGTGCGCCGTTATCCTCATACAGGTTCTTTATTACCGGGAACCATTTTGAACCCCGCCCATCAACAGGTGTAAAGATCACTATCTGTCCCCTTATATCAGGGATTGAGGGGCCAAACATCGGATGTGACCCCAGGATCTCGACGTCCTGCGGCGCATACTTTACCATCGCTTCCATGGGGCATGTTTTTACTGAAGTAATATCCATGATAAGACTTCCCGGTGACATTTTCGGAGCAATATCCGAAATGGTTTTTTCAGTAATATTTATAGGAACAGAAATCATGACAATATCACTTGATTTAATTTCATTGTCAAGGTCGTCCGCAAAAGCCACGCCCAATTCTTCTGCAACTTCTTTTTTCTTATTTATGCCCCAGATGGCCACATCAAACCCGTGTTTTTTAAAAAACCTTGTAAACCAGCGGCCTGTCTCCCCCGTTCCCCCGATTATCAATATTTTCATGCAAGTCTCTCCCTGACGGCTTTTTCCATAACATCAACAGGCGGGGTCTTTCCAGTCCAGATTTTAAATGCCTGCGCTCCCTGGTACACAAGCATCATCACACCGTCTATTGTTTTTGCTCCTGCTATTTTTGCTTCCCGGAGCAGCCGTGTGTTAAGCGGGTTATAGACTATGTCAAATATTACAAGATCACTGTGCATCATATCTGAGGTCACAAGGGTTTCGGATATGTTGGGAAACATGCCAATAGCAGTTGAATTTATTAGAATATCACTGTTCCTGACAAGGATTTTGAGATCCGTAAGACTTGATGCACTTATTTTCCCGGTTCTTCCACTCTCTTTTGCAAGGGATACTGCCCTTTGCGGCGTCCTGTTGGCTATGGTAACAATCGCTCCTTCTTCCGCAAGAGTGAATGCGATCGCCCTTGCTGCGCCGCCTGCCCCAAGCAGCAGTACTTTCTTTCCTTTTATCTCCACATCGCTTTCGATGAGCGCCATCTTTGCCCCTAACCCATCGGTGTTATGCCCGATAATCCCATCTTTAAAATCAACAGTATTTACTGCACCGATACGTTTTGACAGGTCTGTTGGCGTGACTATCTCAAGGGCTTTCTCCTTTAGCGGGATTGTGAGGTTCAGGCCGCCAAATCCGAGCGCATAGGCACCATGGATCGCATCGTGAAGGGAATCAGCACTGACCCTGAAGGCATGATACCCGCAGTCCATCCCAAGTGCTTTAAATGCTGCATTATGCATTACGGGTGAGAGACTGTGCGATACAGGATCGCCAAGAACGCCGAATAGCTTCATGCTATCCTAAGTGAAAGTAATGGTTAAAAAATATTATGATTGATAACCGGTATTACGATTTGTATTAGGGCCAGATACCATATGTTGCATTTAATACAAGGACTGCGACTCCCACTAATACTGCTACCATAACAACAGTTTTTGGCTCGATCAATACAGCTGTCTCTTCAGAATCGTAGTATCTCATTAAACCAGCCGAAGACATCAAGCCGCTGCCTTCTTTCTTTTTTGCCATGAAAGGTACTGATGTTTCTGATAGGACTTTAATGTATCGCAAGAAAGGCTCTGGCGCAGTCAAAACGCTGAAGATAAATTCTTATATTAATATGCTATTCTGGCGGCAATATCTTTGAAAATAACTAACTCTATGACCATTAAAAATTTCGTTGTTGATGACTGTGCCGCAGAAGGCCTGCCAATGCGACTTGTGGTTACTGTTATTCTTTTATCTGTCATTATAGGCTTATCTTCAAAGGCCGCATCTTTTTTTATAAATGATGTAAATGAAAAAAAACTTAAAGGTGAGCTTGACTTGATCGATAAGCGTGCATCTATAATATTTATTCAGGGAGGGGCGCGGGACATCGATGATCCTGCTAATTTCTCAGGAACAATGGAAAACATCCATGTGGAGATACCGGATAATACGGCTTTTGTGGTTTTTGGTGGAATGCCGTCTCCGGATGGCAATCCTCCTGCAGAAGGAAATCTGAATACTGACAATATATTTTATTACGTTCTAAATGACGGCCGCGTTCAAACCAGATCATCGATCGCACGTTTTTTTACAAACAGCCCGGGGCAGCCTTTCGTGCTTCGTCCCGGAGAGTATGATTTAACAATGGAACTTGTCAAAGACAACAATGGTACTTATGTCAGGATCGAATAAAGCAGGAAGATTCGCCATATTCGTAAGAAATGAAAGCGGATGGGCTGATTTTTTTGTAACGCGAATCGGTTTGATCCTGTTCGCATCGATATTGCTTCTTGCAGCTTTTAAAATATACCCGATGTTCCAGGAAAGGGAGAGCAGGTTGTATCTTGATGCGATCGCCTCGGATGTAACCTCAAAGATAGAATCTGTTGATAGTACGACCATACCCGGATACAAATATAACTATATGTTTGAAGAAAAGAATCGGAATGTAAGAATAGAAATATCCACAGAATACATCACCGCACATGCGAATCTTAGCTCCTCTATGTGGGAAGATCGGGAGTTGACTCATGCCGAACCTGTGATAACGCATGTATATCCTCCTAATAGCAATTGGACTAATACTTCAGGTTTTCGAAAATATGTAAGCGATACAATAGGTGATGGGAAAAACGGGGATGCAGCAAGTCCTCTTGATATTGCAGCCAACAAAGCAAAGATCGATATGTTATTCGAATCGGCAAGAAAAGAGCTAGCCAGAAACCCTTTTACTCCTGACCCGGACAGGCCTTTGTTTATCGAAAAGGTGATAGTATATTATAAGAACCAAACGGAAATCCAAAAAAGAGATTATGTATTTGTTTATCAATAATTATTCGAGAATAGTTTACTTTTCATCCCCAATATCCACGGTAATTTCCCTGATAATCTCTTCCAGTTCCTTCTTCCTTTTCTTGCTGGAGGATTCTACCATACCATCAGGTTTGACAACAGAAACCATTATATCAAACCTTTCCGAAGCTGCGATATCAGCTGAGGATAGTATTGGGATTTCAGTAGTTAATGGCGGATTCCAGGGATTTGCAATGTAAGCCAGTTCCTGAAGTGTTGGAGTATAGGAATGAATAACCTCAAGTTTTCCTTCCTTTGCATGTTTATAAGCGCGATAAAGAGACCTGTTCTGGCGAAAGCCTACATATATTTCAAGAAGCGTTACGCCAATTAGGGAATTTGTACCTTTTCCCACTACAAGGTCGCTTATTATCTTTTCACCTTCATCTGAGTGTTCAACAAGAAAACCGCTCTCATTATTCTCATTATTTGATATTTCTATCATTGTCTGGAGGCAGTCTTCAAGGGTCATATCCTTTGTGGGGATGATCCTTTCAAAATCCTTGATAGTCCTTGATATCTGGTCTTCATCATAATCCGCCACACCTTCTCGGTTGACTATATCGGTGATCTTTGCTCCCTGGATACCCCACAGGTTTGATTCTATACCATACTTTTTCTCTTTTTCAATGAGTGTGGAAAGACGTTCATTAGCGTCAAGATGCCTTGCAAGTCTTCTTTTAACGAGTTCCTCGTCACTTGCCACAAGTTCGATCGCCACCGGAGTAACACCCATTTTCTTTGTCAGTATGGTAATCTGCCTGATAAGCTCAGGTTCACCCAGTTCCATTACATCAAAGATATTCTCAACAAGCAATTTTACCTGGTCATAAACAGAAACATCAACATAAACCGGCTCATCGCCTTCATAAATAGGGAGTTTTCTTTTTTCATAAGGTTCTTCTTTCATTCTTTCAACAAGATCTTTCCTGATTAGAACTACAGGCTGGGCCGCACGCCCCCTGCCTTCAAGATAAGCTCCGACATTCTCGGAAAGGAGTTTGATCGCAAGAGTAGTCTTTCCTCCTCCCTGAGGACCCGTCAGCATTAAAATAGGATTTTTTTCAAGTTCTCCGGAAAGAATCCTGACCGATTCTTCCTTTGAATATAAAGAGGTATCAAGAGTTTCCATCAAAACCACTAAAAAAGAGAGCGGGGGATACCCGCTTTTAATCCATTCCGCCCATACCGCCCATATCACCCATTCCGCCCATACCTCCGGGCGGCATGCCTCCTCCTGGAGTGGATTTGCTGGACAGTACATCATCGATACGCAGGATCATTGTGGCTGCTTCAGTGCCCGAACTGATTGCCTGGGTTTTTACTCTGAGAGGCTCTACAACTCCTTCTTTCCACATATCCACGACTTTACCTGTGAACACATTAAGACCTGCTGTCTTGTTGCCCTTTTCATGCTGGCTTCTCATTTCAACGAGCTTGTCGATCGGGTCAAGTCCTGCATTCTCAGCAAGTGTTCTGGGGATGACTTCAAGCGCTTCAGCGAACTTGGCAACAGCTAACTGTTCCCTGCCTTTTAATGTGCTTGAGTATTCACGCAGGCGCAGCGCCAGTTCTATTTCCGGTGAGCCGCCGCCTGCCACAAGTGTCTCATCTTCTATTGCAACGCCCACAACACGAAGCGCATCATGTAATGCACGCTCTGCTTCATCGGCTACATGTTCGGTTCCGCCGCGAAGGATTATCGATACGGCTTTAGGATTATGACATTCTGTGACATATGTCATTGCTTCGTCGCCGATTTTCTTTTCTTCAACAAGCCCTGCTTTTCCAAGATCGGAATCGTTTATCTCTTTGAGGCTTGTCAGGATCTTGGCGCTTGTTGCGCGAGCAAGTTTTTCCATATCGCTCTTCTTTACGCGCCTTGCTGCATATATTCCGGCTTTGGCAAGATAATGCTGGGCGATATCATCAATGCCTTTTTGCACAAATACGACATTAGCGCCGCTGTCGATCACTTTATTGACCATGTTATGTATCATCTGTTCTTCCTGGTCAAGGAATAACTGGAGCTGGTCTGGTGATTTTATTGAGATCTCTGCATCAACTTCGGTCTTTTTGATCTCAAGCGCTTCGTTCAAAAGAAGTATCCTGGCATCAGTAATTTTCTTTGGCATGTTGGTATGGACTCTTTCCTTATCAATTACCATGCCCTCGATCAACTCTGAATCTTCAACACTTCCTCCTACTTTCTTTTCGACTTTTATATCATCGATATCTACTTTCTTTTTGCCATCTTCGGTATCAACTACTGCAAGGACGGCATTCACTGTAAGTTTTGCGAAAACATCCTTGGATGCTTCAGCGCCTTTTCCTGTTATTGCTGTTGCTGCGATTTTCAGTAATAGATCTTTGTCATCCACTGTTACTTTCTTTGCAAGTGTATGAAGGATCTCCTTTGCTTTTATTGAGGCAAGTCTGTATCCGCTTGCGATAACTGTGGGATGTACTCCCTGCTCCAGGAGTTCCTCAGCATTCTTCAAAAATTCCCCTGCAAGAACTGCTGCTGTGGTTGTACCGTCTCCGACCTCGTCATCCTGGGTCTTTGCGACCTCAACGATCATCTTTGCTGCCGGATGCTCTATATCCATTTCCTTAAGAATGGTTGCACCGTCATTTGTGATTACGATATCTCCCATTGAGTCAACGAGCATTTTGTCCATTCCCTTTGGCCCGAGGGTTGTTCTTACTGCTGCTGCTACGGCTTTAGCTGCCATGATATTATTGTTCTGTGCTTCTCTTCCTTTTGTTCTCTGACTGCCTTCTCTTAAAATAAAGATCGGCTGTCCTGCTAATTGTCCTGACATAAATAGCCTCCATTAAAATTTTATCTGATAATCTGTACAAATACAAACGATTGTACGAGAGATTCTCGTTGTTTGTAATTCTATATAAGCTTTTTGATTCATAATATTATATATCTTTTCCCAAAAAAACTTCAGGAAGCATTTCCCAGGATTTGGCAGCCAAGTATCTCGGTATTACACCCAGATGGTTCAGGCATATGTACTTCTTCTATCATTTTATAACAAGAAAATCAGGTAAAAATCAATGACGTTGAAGCAAGATACATGGATTCAGATTTTAGCAGATCGCTTTCCTGGCCATGGAAAGGTATTGATATTACGGTACATGGAAAAATCAGTAAAGAAGAATTAATCAGGGTGGCAGAATCTATAATATGACTTCACTACCTCATATCTGCAAACTGACAGCAAAGTTTGCTTCAGTATAATAATTGATAGGAGTATAGTGGGCAGGGATTATGGTGGTATGAAAAAAGTTGTTTTTTCTACCCACTACAATTCGTATATATACGAACAATAGTATATATAGTTTACGCTGTGTGTAAAGAAGTGATCGCCATAAATATTTTTAAAAAGACCATCTACAGATATTCTGGCTGCATGACCGTGCGCGTGCCCTGTTGGAGAGGGAGGTAAATGACATATCTTCGACAATATTATAATTTGATGAACCTGTACCCCGGTTAATTCTGTCCCACAGCCCCGGGTTTCATGATGAACATGCAATTTCCACAAGTTCATTGACAACTGCGACCGCTATCGGCGTTCCGCCTCTTGTCCCTATGCATGTGATGGATGGCACTTCAAGGTTCCTTACCATTTCTTTTGATTCTGCAGCATTAACAAAACCCACCGGGGTTGCCACAAGAAGCATAGGGGAAAGACCTTCTTCGATCATCCTGCAAACTGTGAGCGCAGCAGAAGGAGCATTACCGATGACTATTATGGCCCTATCGAGTTCCTTCCCAAGCGCCATGAAGCCGGCGCTTGTTCTTGTAACCCCGGTTTTCCTGGCAAGGTCGGCTCCATGATCAAGGGCGCATCTTACATTGCATTTATGTCCCCGCTTTGTTATCCCGACCTGGGCCATCCTGATATCCGTAAATATAGGCACCCCATTCCGTATCGCATTGATCCCGGCATTTATTGGGTCATTATCAAACCTCAAAAGTTCCGCAAATCCTGTATCACCTGTTGCGATCACGCAGCGCTGCCTTATCCTGTCCTCTGGTGAATCTCCTTTAACAATACTTCGCACTATTGACCAGCTTTTTTCATTGATCTCTTTTGCTTCCCTTGTGCGTGCGCCAAATTCAATATTCATATTTCCTCTGGTATCCCCGTGGCGTTATTATCCTGTTTTTCCATGAGCTTGACTCACTATTACCGATAAGAACAATCGTACTCATATCGATCATATCATTGTATTCCATTATACTTCCAAGTGTTGTCGCAAGTACGGTCTCGCCGCTGCGGCTTGCGTTTTTTACGATACCTGCGGGTGTATTTTCACTCCTGTATTTTCGGATTATCTCCATCGCCTTTGCAAAATTCTCCCTGCGGTTCCTGCTTTTCGGATTATAAATAGCTATCACAAAATCAGCCTCTGCAGCGCATTTTAAGCGCAACTCGATCATCTCGATGGGTGTGAGAAGGTCACTTAAGCTTATTATTGCAAAATCATTAACAAGCGGCGCCCCAAGAAGTGAAGCTGCGGCACTTATTGCGGTTACACCGGGGATCACTTCGATTTCGATATCCCCGGCTTTCCGGGCTACCTCGAACACAAGTCCTGCCATCCCGTACACATTCGCATCCCCGCCGCTTATAATTGAAACAATATGGTCTTTCCCGAGTTCAACTGCCTTCCTTGCACGCTCCACTTCTTCCCCCATTCCGCTTCGTATGATCTTTTTGTTTTTTATGATCTCTGCTATCTGGTCAAGATAAGTTACATTACCGATAATGTATTCAGACTCAGTGATGGCGCATTCAGCTTTTTTCGTAAGATGCTCTATTGCCCCGGGGCCTATTCCTACGATGTATAATTTACCTTGCGATCGCGATTGTAACATTTCCGTATATCCTCTTTTTTAGTAACAGTTTATTTTCCTTAGAAAGTGCAAGAGCAGCCGGTTCGCATACCCCGTTTATCCCCAGGATTTTTGCTTTTGATGGTGTCGGGGCATTGATGGAATTTATGATCTCATGCGGAATGAATCTCAATTCTTTTCCAAATGCTTCTGCCGCATCAATTATTCCTTTTTCGTTTTCCTTTATCTTTGCGGATGCAAAATAATTCACGTCCTCGATCCTCGCATCCAATTCTGAAAGCGCCGCGTTTATTGCCTCCAAGACTTCTGACTTTCCAACGCCCCGGTTTGCGCCAATTCCCACAACAAGTCCCTTTCTTTTAAGGACACTGACATCATCTCCAACGACAACAATCTTCGGACCCTTGATATCCAGAACTTCAAGATCGCTATCCAGCAAAGTCATGTTCACTTTTTTCGTGGAATCCCTGTTTATTATACTGCATCCAAGACTATGTGCGATCCCCTCAACAGAATCCTTTCCCGTAACTTCCGTAGCTGTCGTGATCACAGGTATGACACCCATAACGGCAAGTTTTTTTGCCAGTTCATTCCCTCCATGGTGGCCGCCAAGGATAGGAATTGCAAAGTTTAACCCCGAATCAACTACCACAACTGCGGGATCTTTCCATTTATCGCATACAAGAGGGGCGATTTTTCTAACAGCAATACCAGCCGCCATTATTGCTATTATTGTTCTGTATCCCTCAAAAGCAAGCCTGAAAGCTTCACCAGAGTATATTAAAACGTCTCCTCCGATGACTTCCTCTATTTTTTTCGCAATACCAAGATTCCGGGAAAAAGTGATTATTGCAGGGTCACCCATAAAGATGAGACCTCTTATAGTTAGAAGGGGACAGGACATTTCCAATAATTATCAGTGCTGATTTTTCAATCCCTGCTGCTTCAACCCTGTCTGCAATGTCGCCCACTGTCCCAAATATCACCGATTCATCCTCCCATGAGGCATGATACACAACACAAGCTGGTGTTTCCTCATTATATTCTACCTCCTGCATGATTTTCCTTATTTTATCCGTACCAAGATATATTGCCATTGTGGCATTATGGCGCGATAATTGCCGGATCGAGTCCTTTTCAAGCGTTGTTCCTGCAGGTCTTGTGATAATAAGGGTCTCTGTAATCCCATTTATCGTAAGCTGGGTTTTTAGTGCAGCGGCAGCCGCAAAAAGTGATGTCACACCCGGAATGATCTCTATATCTATTCCCAGCTTTTTAAGTTTGTCTATCTGCTCGATGATAGCACCGTATAATGAAGGGTCACCGCTATGCAGCCTGACAACAGTTTTTCCCTCTTCCACTTTCTTTGAAAGTACATAAGCGATTTCTTCAAGTTTCATCCCGAAGCTATCAAGTTTCTCACCATGCACATAATTTAAAACAACAGGATTGACAAGTGAGCCCGCGTACATAACAAAGTCCGCTGATTCAAGAAGTTCTCGCCCCCTGACTGTGATGTATTTCGGATTTCCGGGTCCTGCTCCCACAAAATAAATTATTTTGTTGTTTTTCTTAGTGTTATTCCGGTTTTTTCCACGCTTTGCTACCATCAGGCTAAAATAGTCGCCGGTTTTAGGTATATCTCCTGTTATCCTTTCATCATCCATAAAGAGGCGCTCCGCAAAAATAAATTCATTGAAACCCTCTTCCATCAATGTTTTTTTAACCTGTTCAGGATGCTTTGATTTGAGAATTATTTTTGTAGTGACAGGAGACCCGTCACTTACTGTGAAGGAGCTGTCAATACCTGCATTTGTACGGGCTGCCTGCGCTGTTATCGAGCTTACGCCCGGAATCGTCATAATTTCAATTTCAGGATAATTTTCCTCTATTGTCCTTTTAAGATGCGAGAATGTTGAAAACACATTTGGGTCACCAAGTACTGCAAATGAGACTTTTCCTTTTTTTGCCTCATCTGCCACTATCCCGGCGTTTTTGTCCCATAATTTTGATAGTTCTTTCTTATCCTGTATCATGGGAAAATCAAGTATAATGGCTTTAGCATAGGGCGAGACGAGCTTTTCTGCAAGTTTTCCGGGCACGAATACTTTCCTGCTTTCTTTTAGAGCTTTGACAGCAGCAAGAGTAAGAAGGTCGGGGTTCCCGGGGCCAAGGCCAATACCGATCAACATTATGTGCCACCAACTACCAGGAAAACCGGATTTTCAGGTTTTAGCATGGTACCGCCTGCAAGCTCATTTCCCCTTGATAATTGTATCTGCATCAATTCCTTGAAAACATTCTTCTTTTTCATAGTTTCCATTGCAAGGGCGACGGTTTCGATCTTAACAGCGCTCACAACGAACCTGACGTGCGGTTTTTTTACCAGGATTTCAATAACTTGCTCTAAATTTTTGCTGCCTCCGATGAAAGCGCAGTCCATGTCAATATCGTTAAGCAAAATGCCGGCATCCCCTTTTAGCACTGATATATTGGTTATCCCACACTCTTTTACATTGGCAGATGTAGCCAGAATGGCATCATTCCTGCTGTCAATTGCAAATACATCTTTGGATAATTTTGCTGCGGCTATCGAAACAGAACCGCTCCCGCAACCTATGTCCACAAATACATCTGTGGATTTGGGATTGAGCTTTGATAAAGCGATTGCGATAATTTCCGACTGCGTAGGAGTTCCGGCTGGATAAAGCATGATGATCAGCTCAAAGTTATTCAAACAACCTTGCGATCAGCCACTGCGGCTCGAATTTAACAAGGTCTTTATAGGTCTGTCCTACTCCGAGGAAAAGTATAGGCTTTCCGGTAGTGTATGAAATTGATATCGCTGCGCCGCCTTTTGCATCTGCGTCGGCTTTTGTCAGGATGCTTCCGTTAAATGGTACAGTGCTGTTGAATAGTTTTGCGCGCTCAACAGCATCGTTACCGGCTATTGCTTCGTCCACGAAAATTATCAGATCAGGATTGTTGACCCTGCATACCTTTTTTAACTGGTCCATCAGGTTAATGTTCGTGTGCATTCTACCAGCGGTATCTGCAAGCACAATATCCTTATGCTTTGCTTTCGCGAATTGTATGGCATCATATATTATGGCCGCGGGGTCGGAACCTTCCTGGTGCTTGATGATCTTTATTCCGAGAGTTTGCGCATGCCGGTCTATCTGTTCGATGGCGCCGGCGCGGAATGTATCGCCTGCTGCTATAACAACCGAGTAATTCTGCGATTTAAAGCGTTCTGCCATTTTTGCAATCGTTGTGGTCTTGCCCGTCCCGTTCACTCCCACAAAAACAATGCTTACCGGTTTAACGGCTTTTTGGACAAACCCGTCAAAATCAAACGAATCTACCGAAATGACTTTAAGTATCGCTTTCTTGAGGGCTTCTTCAACTATCTTACCTGTATCCGAGCCAATTTTTCTTCTTGTTCCAACAAGCTCAAGCTTTATCGAATCAACTATTTTTTCAGCGACGGGAAGAGCTACATCACTCTCAAGAAGCGCCATCTCAAGCTCCCATAAAATGTCTTTTATGCTGCTTTCTTCTATTATGAATTCCTGTTCAAAAACCGCAGCTTTTATCTTATCCAGTATTCCGATTTTTTCGGGAGTTTTCGGGGGCTCAGCAGTTTTTTGGATATCCCCGGTTATAGCCTCTTTTTCTTTTGTTTCTAAAACTCCGCCAAGTGCTTTTTTAAAACTGCCAAGTTTTTCTTTAAGTTTTTCAAACATGTAAGATTATTCGGCTCGCATAGGCTGCTGGGATTGCTGGTGCTTTTGAACTATTTTTTCGATATTTTGAAGTTCCTGTCCAAGCTTTGCTATTGTGTTATTCAGTTGTTCATAATATTTTATAAGTTCATCTTTTCTTTTTTCAAGGAACGACTGAGCATCCCCTATTTTTTTCTCAACGCTGACCCCTGCCCCGATTCCAACGACAATAGTATCGGTATTTGCAAGGTTTGCCTTGACGAATGAGCCAAAACCAATTGGCACAAGTGTTTCTATCCCCGGGCTTTCATCCTTTAAGGCTGTAATAGTGATCAATGCGGTTTCCACGTCTTTAATGGTCATTTTTACCATGTTTAGCTGCTGGGCAATTGATTCTGCCTGGTACTGGTAAGCCTGGTGCTTCTCTGATAATTCTGCTAATTGCTGCTGGGATAATGCTCCACTCATTCTTTAGCCTCGTCGAGGGAATTTATCTTAATAAGACTGCGTTTTAACCTGTGCTCACTCCCAATAAGGGATAATGTCTTTTCTAGTGCAAGATTCTTATTTAATGTTGTTATCTTTTTTGTAAATGGTTCCCATTTATGTCCTGCTTTGAAACTTCCTTTGACAATAAAATTCATAATATCACCTGAACTGGGGTTTGAGTACTACTCAAAGAGATATATATCTACTGTTATTCGGAAATGGATCGAACGTATTATGGCTATACTATAGCGACAGTTCTATTGCAAGTACTGTACATGCCGCAAGGATAGCTATGGGAGTGACGAATAAACCGATCTTGAGAAGATCAGTTATTGTAGTATTCCACCCGTATCTGCGTGCGCTTTCAAGCCAGAGGATCCCCGCAAGCGCCCCGAATGTAGTAAAATTCGCGCCCAGGTTTGAACCGATGACAAGAGAGTATCCCATTACATTATTCATTTCAGGGGACAAACCTGCCTGCTGGATTATCGAGAGCATCATGGCCGTCATAGGAATATTATTTACAACATTGCATAATAAGGCAGATAATAGCGACACGGAATACGAAGCTATGAAAATATTACTGCTTATGCCAGTAAAAACCAATTCGCCTATTTTGCCATTTATTCCACCCACATCCAGGCTCTTTATTACGATGAAAAGACTTATAACAAAAATCACAACATTCCATGAGATGCTCTTTAGCCTGTGTGCAATCCTTCTCTCTGAAACCAATAGGATTAAAGCGCCGGCCAGTGTTACGAAGGATATCGGCACTTTATAATAATTTGCAATACCTCCAAAAATAATGACGCCAAGCAGTACTGCAAGTCCCAGGGTTATAAGCATTTTATTTTTTATGGCAACATCGATACTATCTTTATAATAAAAAATTTCAGGTATTTGTTTCCTGAATATATATTTTAATAAATGATAATTTACTGAAGCTGCTGCAATAGTAGGAAGGAACATATATTTCGTAAATCCGAAATAATCAAGCCCGAAACTATCCCCTATCAGGATGTTGGTAAGATTTCCGATATACAGCGGCATTGAAAAAGTATTGGCAGCAAAAAAAGATGCATACATATAGGGTTTTGGGTTTATCCCGGCATTCTTGCAGAAAATAAGAATAATTGGAGTTGTGGTCAGGATGACAACATCATTTCCGGCAAAAAGCGCTATGAAGGATACCACAAGAAAGGTGAATAAGAATAACCTTTGTCCGCTGTTCCCTGAAGCATTTATCGCCTTCCTTGCGCAGTACTCAAAGAACCCGTAATCATCAAGAAGACTTGATATTATCATTAAAGTTATAAGAATTATGACCACGTTCCAGGTAGTCACAAGAGGCACTGGCATTTCCTGTGTCGAAATACCGATAGCTTCGAGCACCTGATGCGGTTTGAGCAGGAATATTACAGCAAGTATCGTGCCAATTAAAGCTGCCTGGGCTTCATTGATCTTTTTTGGCTTTATGACTATCAGTACATATGTAAATAAAAAAATACCAATAGCCAGAAGCTGATTCAATTATGCCTAAATGCGTTCTTCATTGAATTCCTTGCATCCAAGATTTGTCTCATACACATTTTTCTTCATCCTTGTGCAGGAACCATCATATTGTTCCCTGTTGCTTCCTTTTACTTTCGTTGAGAAGTATCTGCAATCAACACAATACTTCAAGATTCATCCTCCGGTTTATTATTAAAATTATCATAATATTTTAGTAAATAGTATCAAAAATAAATTATACAAAATTCAACTGGCATCTTTTCAAAGAAAATTTCTCGTACCAAATACTTCACTTATTCTTATTATGAAAAAACTCATTAATAAATCTTACTCTTTGAATTAATAATATCATGATGACAGTTTTATAAAATATAATGCTAATTTTGTAAAAGACATTATGTTCACAAAGGTCATTGAGACTCCAGAATTTGATCACAAAAAGTTAATAGAAAATATGACCGACTATTCCGAATTTATTTTGAAGAATTTTTATAAGATTGAGGGATACCGCATCTTTTTTCCCCGCAGGAATCCCTCATTTGATAATCCTGAATTCGAAACTGCACGACTGCGGGTATTGATCATTCGCCTCTCCCCCCTTCAAAATATCCGAGAATCAATTACGCATCACTTTCTATTCCAGGAGATACGAAGAGCTTTACATTCCGCATATATTGATTATGCATTTTTTCCCGAGCCAAAGAATATCACATTTTTCAAGGACAATAAGATACCTTTCTTCCTGGGTATCCAGTCACTTCATCCCATAAATGATTTTGACCTTGTCCTGATATCCAACTCTTTCACCCTGGAATTATTTAACCTGCCTTACCTTTTCCTGAACACGGGAATTCCCGCCCTGAAATCGCAACGGCAAATGACTCGCCCCATTGTAATCATGGGAGGCTCAAACACACTTATGGCGCAATGTGCAATATCTAAGCAGGGTGATTCTTATATTGACGCGTTTTTTTTCGGGGAAGGGGAGGACGCTGTCGGAAAAATCGCCACTATCCTGAATAACAACAGGGAAAAAACCAGGACGGAAGTCCTGTTTATCCTTGAAAAAGAAGTAAAAGGGTTCTTTGATATCAGGCTTCCCATACCGGATTCAATAAGTCTTGCTTCACCTGTAATGCCGCAGGCCTCGCATATCCTCACCGATTATCCGATATTGAATTCCGATATCGAGAACACGGTAAAATTACAGATAACAATGGGCTGCCCATGCTTCTGCTCATTCTGCTTTGAAGGATACACAAGAAGACCGTTCAGGGAATTTGAACCTGAGACCATCATTTCAAAAGCGCTCGATGCAAAAATAAAACATGCACCTACCGAATTTGATTTTCTCAGTTTTAATTTTAATCTTCATACAGGTATCCCCAAGATAATCACCGGCCTGAATGAAATAGCAAAATTCGTGAATTTTAAGAGCCAGAGAGCAGATATTATCGCAAAGCTCCCCGAGCTTCTTGATATTGAGATACTTTCAGGGAAAAGGACTTATACCATTGGCGTGGAAGGAATAAATGACAGGATGAGACGGTTTTTGCATAAGAGCCTTCCTGAGAACGAACTTCTCGCATCGCTTGGGCACATTTATTCAAGAAAACCACGACAAATTAAATTATTTTTTATAATTACTGGTCTTGAAAATGAAAATGACTGCAGGGAATTTAAAGACTTCATAATGAAACTCAAGAATTTAAGAACAAAATTATCTCCGGGCTGCAGGACAATTATGAGTTTCGGTTTTCTATCAAATCTTCCTTTTACACCCATGCAGTTCAGCCAAACCATAAAAGACCCTGACAGCATAAAAAAGATTAAAGGAGATATTAAAAGGGATTGTGAGACAAATAATTTTGAGTTCAGGATGGCACAGGACACCGAGGAATTCCTTATCTCACAGCATATCGTTCTTGCCGGATTTGAATGCTCTGGTGTGATTTCACAATTCGCATATAAAGGAGGATACTTTGACGGTGAACATATTATCGGGGATAAAAATGCGCTCATATTTGCCTTAAAGTCGGCATCCGGCGATAGAATATATGATGCCAAAGACATGAATTATGTTTTTCCCTTTGAAAGCTTAAAAGGCACACCTGCAAAATCATTTCTTTACAGGATGTATAAAGAGGCCGGGAATTTCACAGACAATGGATACTGCCTGGAAGGGAAAGGTGATTGTATCGGATGCGCAGGATGCAAAGAACGAAAGCTCTTATCGCTTCCTGAAGTAAAGCGTGAAGACTTTGAAAGGCTAAAGAAAGCAGTGGAGAAAAAGAAAAGACCGGGGATAGTGCAGGCGGCAGTTACCTTAAAAGAGGCCGGACGCCACCTGACGCCTGAAGCAAAATGTGCGTTTATCGGAAAAGCCATTCTTGAACAAATACCAGCCCTTGTAAAAGATTATCTTGCGTGCAGACAGGTGCAGAATATGCAGGCTTCCAGAGGATACGGGCTCCTTTTCGGTTGGTTCCTTTATGATTTTGAATTTTCAGGCAGCCAGGAAATTTTCCTGGAATATCTTAAGGAAAATATCATCGATTCGTCACTATTGAGTATCTCATCCTCAACCGGGAGAGAAAACGGGAATAAATTCAGGATAAAATCACGATGGAACGATCCTTCAAAATACAGTTTCCAGAACCGGCTGCAGGAGTACTTGTTATCCAAAGGGCTTGGGTTTGATATCAGGAAACAGGAACTTCTGACTTATTTTGAGGTGGCTGCAAAGGACAGGAAAAAGAAGTTCCTGAATTCGGTTGTATTCAGACAGGAGGATGATTTAGTGACTATTGAGATGGAAACGGGTTCTAACTTCTTAATCATCGATATTGTCAGGTACCTTTTTGGCGATGGGTGGGTGGATG
>Ga0172443_1025_pt1 | contig 47604 bp, 53 predicted proteins | sample MayberryNE_Catta_6_FD_114741 | JGI IMG/M metagenome (GOLD analysis project Ga0172443, IMG submission 114741) | reverse complement strand
AGAGGCTATCACGAAGATATCACTGGAGAGGAGTTGCGTGTGTGCGAATGCCCTGAACGGGGCTATACTGACGGCGCCAGATAAGATCCCTGTGGAGACAAAGAGGAAGCTCGCCGATCTGATAGGGAAGTATTTACCAGAGTGAATTGTTTCAAGCCGCTTTCCAAAGTATTTTTGACGTTAATGTGATGGACTTATTCTATCACAATTCTAAGCCCTCAAGTCGTCGCGCAGCTTCCATCAGTGTTTCCTCCTTCTTTGAGAACGTAAAGCGCAGTTTATGCTTTCCAGATTCACTCTTAAAGAAACTGCTTCCCGGGACAGCAGCCACACCTATTTCGCTCACAAGATACCTGGCAAATGTCATGTCATCCATCTCAAACCCTTCAGGGATATCTGCAAGAATATAATATGCACCTGCGGGCAGGCTGCATCCGAATCCTGCTTTTATCAGGGCGTTATAGAGCAGTTTTCTTTTCCCTTCATACATGCTGGCAAGTTCTCTGTAATATGAATCAGGGAACCTCAATGCAGTTACGCAGGCATGCTGGAGCGGCGCAGGCGCGCCAACAGTGAGGAAATCATGAACCTTTCTAATAGCAGAGGTAAGTTCTTTTTGTGCAACCGCATAACCTATGCGCCAGCCAGTAACGCTGTATGTCTTTGAGAAACCGCTGATTGTGACCGTCCTGTCCTTCATTTCATCAAATGAAGCGATACTGATATGTTTTTTTCCATCGTACAATATATATTCATATATTTCATCTGTCACAGCGATAACATCATGGTCAGCGCACAGGTCTGCGATCAATTTCATCTCATTCTTTGTGAAGACTTTCCCGCACGGGTTGTTCGGGGTATTCAGGATCAGTGCACGGGTTTTATTATTGAAAGCTGAAACAAGGGCATTCTCATCGATGCTGCCGTCATCGTTCAATGGCACAAAGCGCGGCACTGCGCCAGAGACTGCTGCATCAGGACCATAGTTCTCATAGAACGGTTCAAATACAACGACCTCCTCCCCATCGTTTATAAGAGCAAGCATGGAAGCCATCATGGCTTCAGTAGAACCGCATGTTACAGTGACCTCACTATCAGGATCGGCCTCAATATGATTGTATTTGAGGGCTTTTCGGGATATCTCTTCGCGCAGGTCTTTTGCACCCCATGTTATGGAATACTGATTAAAATCACCCATGATCGCATCAGCTGCGGCGCGTTTGAGTTCAAGAGGCGCAGGGAAATCAGGGAATCCCTGAGCCAGGTTGATAGCATCATGTTTTATCGATAACCGCGTCATGTCGCGGATCACTGACTCTACGAAATGATCAACTCTTCTGGATAACATGGTGTCATAAGAAGCTCATGGGATATATTTAAACTTCCATTTATTATGATTTAAACCGTTAATTTTATATTTGACTTGTTCAATGGGAGTGCACAAGGTGACCTAAATGGCAGCAAAAGTAAACAATGAAGAATGTACCGGTTGTGGAATATGTGTTGATGAATGTCCTGCAACAGCGATAGAACTGAAAAACGAGAAAGCGCACGTTGATGAAAAAGAATGCACTGATTGCGGCACCTGTGTTGATTCATGCCCTAACAGTGCGATTTCACTGGAATAAAAAAGAATCGGATATAATAATAACGTAAGGTCAGTCATGGCAAAAATAAGAGCCGGAGTACTTGGCGCGACAGGTAACGTAGGTCAAAGATTTATAGAGAGATTGAGCAAGCATCCATGGTTCGAGATAACCTCACTTGCTGCTTCTGACAGGAGCGCAGGAAAAAGATATGGTGATGCGGCGAACTGGAGGCTTGAAAGCAAGATCCCTGAAGAAGTCGTTGACCTTGAAGTTGTACCGGTCGATCCCAAAAAAGTCAAAGCAGATATCGTATTTTCAGCTCTTCCCACCGACCTTGCAAAAACTATGGAACCTGATTTTGCAAAAGCGGGTTTTGCTGTTGCAAGTAACGCCGCCGCCATGCGCATGGTGAAAGACATACCTCTTGTCATACCTGAAGTGAATCCTGAACATCTTGGACTTATCGATGTGCAGCAGGATAACCGTAAATGGGACGGCTATGTAGTTACAAATCCTAACTGCACAACTATCATGAGCACAGTGACGCTCAAACCTCTCATGAAGTTCGGTATCGAGAAAATATACCTTGCTTCGATGCAGGCTATATCCGGCGCAGGATATGATGGTGTGGCTTCAATGTCTATCCTTGATAATGTGATCCCTTACATTGAAAAAGAAGAAGAGAAGGTTGAAACAGAGACAAAGAAACTCCTAGGTGAGTTCAACGGCAGCGAAATAATCGATGCTCCTTTTGCGGTCAGCGCAAGCTGCAACCGCGTCATGGTCATGGACGGGCATACAGAAGCGCTCTGGGTCGAGATGGCTGATGATCCAACAACGGACGAAGTCAAACAGGCGTTCCTTGATTTTGATCCCGGACTATCAGACCTGCCCACAGAACCAACTCCTGTGATAGAAGTGAAGGAAGAAAAAGACAGACCGCAACCGCGCATGGACAGGAACATCGGCGGCGGGATGACTGTTTCAGTGGGACGCATACGCCCTGGCATACGCTACATCTGCATGGGACACAACACGATCAGGGGCGCGGCAGGCGCAAGCGTGCTTAATGCCGAGCTTCTGAAGAAGATGGGGAAATTATAATATTTTCCGTATAAAATCATGGTACAACAAAATAAAGTCCAACTTAGCCAATTCATTAATGATATGGAGGCAACTATCAGGAAGTACCCAATGGAATCGGAGATTTTACAGCGCGCTAAACCCCTTCTGGAAGAGCTTCTTCGAAGTCCAGATTCGATGCCCCAGGAAGCATTCAAACCAAGGGAGGACAGGTTTGCGAACAATCTGATTTACATACCTGATGATAAGATCTTTTCAGTTATTGGAGGAGTCTTCCTACCCGGTCAAGCAACTCCTATTCATGACCATTTGACCTGGGCACTTATTGGAATATATGAGGGAGAGGAGCGGGAATCGTACTACAGAAGGATTGATGATGATTTGAATACAAAAGTAGCTGTAATAAAAAAGGCTAGTGAAAGGATAAACAAGAAGGGACATGTAACCGTGCTTGGCAAAACTGGCATACATCGTATCGAAAATGTTTCCGATAAACCCTCCTTAAGTGTACATATATACGGACTTGATATTGGGAACATCCAAAGAAATACATATAATCCAGTCACAGGTGAGATAGGAAACTTCGTATCTGGATACGACAGTATTCTAATTGACACTCTCCACGGCTAAAGCCGGAAGATTCTTGTTTCGTTGACAAAAACTTGTTCTGGATTGTTGATGTCCAAAACAGAGGTTCTTATCTCTGCAAGCGTATTTAGCTTCTCGATATTGAAAAAGCTTGGTTCGGATGTGCCCCATCCTACCATTTCTATTCCTCTGAGCTTGATATTTTGAGCAGCATTGTAGTCTCTTGGCATGACAGAACCACAATAAGGACATGAATGTATCCTTACTGAAAGGTCTTTTGGTACCGTCTTACCGCATACACTGCAATCCTGTGTAGTTCCTTTTGCTATGACGCAAACTGCATACTTACCAGCTTTTTCGGCTTTGTACAATACATAGTTCGCAAACTTACCCCATGAAGCATCGAGTATGGATTTTGATAGTCCTGTATTTCCGTTTTCAACCATTTCGGCTATGCTCAAATCCTCAAGAGCAATAAGGTCATAGTTATTAACATAGTGCCTGCTTGATTTATGCAGGAAATCCTCTCGTCTATGCCGGGTTCTCTCATGAACTAATGCTACTATCCTCTTTTGTTTCTTCCTGTTTTGGCTGCCTTTCTTTTTTCTGGACAGCTTCCTCTGCTGTCTCCTTAATCTTTTTTCGGATTTCTTGACGTTCTTTGGATGCTCTATAACAAGACCATCGCTATCTGTTGAAAAATTGGATACGTTGAGGTCTATTCCTACTGCTTTAAAAGTAGGTTTTGCAGATTTTTGATAAGTTCTGCGATATGCAAACCAGTCATCTATCTCATTTGTCCTGGATACCACTGCTGCAAACCAGTTATGAGTTTTGTTATGCTTGATGATTATCTGCTTGATAGGTGTCTTTATTGACCTGCTCAGGACTATCGGTATTGCTCCTATCTTGCTAAGTCTGAGCATATCTCCTTCTATCTTGAATCCGGTCTGCTCAAATATCATGCTATGTCTTGATTTATGCCTCAGCCTTCCGACCTTTTTACCTTTTTTCTTCAGTTCTGATAAAGCTCTGATATTATCCCTTACCTGATGAACCACATTCTGGAGAACTATGCTGTGGACCTCCTTAATATCAGGGTATACTGTTTTCAATTGAGGCAAAACAGAATCGTTCAAGATATTATGTTCCAGACACCAGTTATATACAAAGCTGCAAATACGAAGATTGGAAAATAGTTTATCCTCAACTTCCTTGTTTGGATATAACTTGAATCTGGTTACTTCTATCATATGTTATCAACAACATTATAAGGTTGGTATGATAGCGTATATATCATAATACATCAGATATATATCTCACCCAAGCGGGGCGAAAGTATTATTGCAAAGGGGCAATTCATCTCCACGGCTGAAGCCGGGAGCTTTCTTGCCCCTTTGAACCCGTTTCTGTAAATGCTTTTGAGAACAATGGAAAAGAGATCAGATTTGAAAGATTTTTTAGAATAAATCTTCCTGCGTATATAATTTCAATTCTTACATTTATCGGAATAATTCTTGTATATTTTAAACTGAAAGATTCAACCTCCATTTAAATATCCTCAAAGCATTTCCCCTCCCATGAAAGATTTCATAATTATCGGGCATAAAGCTGTTACAGAAACATTTTCCCTCAATGACCTTCCGGGGGCTGCCGGACGTATGGACATCCTTTGCAGATGTGTCAATGCCGCGCTGTTCCTTTCACATGATATAAGAAGAGACGTCCGTGTTTTTCTTGTACTGAAAGGAACGCCTTCTCCGCCAAAATTGATCCGTTTTGAAAGCAGTGAAGTCAGGTACCTGAGCCCTGATGAAAGAAGTGCAGCATCATTAATAAAAAAGGCGCTTGAAAAGAAAACACTGGATTTCTGGACGGAGTCAACACCAGGTATCAGTGTAAAAAATGGGGATATTGACGTACTTTTGAAGGAACTGGATAAGAAGATAATTTATTTGCGGGAGGATGGAGAAGATATCCGAAATAAAGATCTTAATGAATATAACCTGTTATATGTGCTTGGGGACCATTTGGGTTTGAGGGATGATGAGGAGAGAATAATCATGGGTTATAGCCCTGATATAATCAGCATAGGCCCCCTCTCATTGCACGCAGATCACTGCATCGTCCTGTTGCATAATGAAATGGATAGAAGATCCTTGCCATCTTCTGATCCGGTTCATTCAGGGAAACATATTTAGAACACCGCGTATAATGTGAACCGAATGATAATCCTTGATATAGCTCGAAAGATCATACATGAAGGCCCGATTTGCGATAACTGTCTGGGACGACAGTTCGCAAAACTTTCCACGGGACTTTCTAATGATATGCGCGGCGCAGCACTGAAGCTTGTGCTTGCAATGCATGCGGGGGCGGAAAAAGATAAAGAACTTCAGGATGAACTTGCAAAAAGCAGCGGAGAAATAAAATGCTGGGTCTGCAATAACCTTTTCAAGAATATTGATCCCTGGGTCGATAAATCAGTTTCTGCGCTTTCAGATTATGAATATGCCAATTTTCTTGTTGGAACAAGAGTCACAGGGCTTCTTGCCGAGAATGAGGAGATCCTGTGGGCAGAAAGCGGGACAACCTTTGCCGAACCTCTGAAGACCGAATTGAACCGGGAGGTCGGGAAAAGGATAGAAAAACTTACAGGCAAGAAGGCTAACCTCAAGAAACCGCAGGTTGTGGCGCTTCTTGATCTTGAAAATGATAATGTTAATGTTGAAATAAATTCACTTTATATCTATGGAAGGTATCGGAAACTCGTTCGGGGAATACCCCAGACCAGATGGCCTTGCCGGGAATGCGGTGGAAAAGGGTGCCAGAGGTGTGATAATACTGGGAAGATGTACCAGGAATCTGTGGATGAACTGATAAAACCGCATCTTATAGCGCTAACAAGTTGTATGGATACTGCTTTTCACGGTGCGGGGCGCGAGGATATCGATGCACTTATGCTAGGGGATGGACGGCCATTCGTTGTGGAGGCAAAAAGACCTCATATCAGGAATATTGACCTGAATGAACTTGAATCCGGGATAAACCGTGATGCTGAAGGTAAGATCGAAGTACATGGCCTGAAATTCGTTGGGAGTGAAACGGTTGAACAGATAAAATCGATGAAAGTCGATAAAGTGTACCGCTTAAAAATCACACACAATACAACAGAGGAAAAACTTAAATCATCCATTAACGTAATAAGTAAAACTCTCATCAAACAGAAAACACCCACCAGAGTACTTCACAGACGCGCGGACCTCGAAAGAATACGTAAAGTTCATTCAATTGAACTTGAATCGTATAACGAAAATACTGCTGTCCTCATTATTACTTGTGAAGGCGGACTCTATGTAAAGGAACTGGTTTCTGGCGATGGTGGGCGTACGATACCAAGCGTGGCTTCATTGACAGGAAGTGAAGCAAAAGTTTTAGAGCTTGAAGTAATTAAGGTAGGATAAAATAATAATCATAGTTCGGAGAAATATTATGGCAAAAACCCACGGAACAAGAAGAAAATCACGATATAAGTTAAAGAAAACAGTCAGAGAGAAAGGATTATCCCCTATCAGCAGGGCGATCCAGGAGTTCCACGAGGGGGACATTGTGAACATCGATCTTGACTCTAGCATCCAGAATGGAATGCCGCACCCCAAGTTCCAGGGAAGAACCGGAAAAGTTACGAGCCAGCGCGGCCGTGCCTATATCGTTGAAGTCAGGGATGGCGGATTAATGAAGGAAGTTATCATTCTGCCAGAGCATTTGACCCCGCAGAAATAACCGGTGAAATAATGTTAGTAAAGCAAATAATCAGTGAAGATATTTTGACCCTTGGCGAAGTAAAGAACATTCTTGAAGAGGTCAAAGAAGAGAGGGCCAAAGAAGATAAAGAACTTGGATATGAGTTACGAAAGGCAATCTCCCATGCTGAAATGTTTGCGAAGCTGGAACCACAGAAATCCCGGGAATTCATGGATGAGTTATTAAAACTTGAAAAAATGAAACCTGAGATAGCTGTGAGGATCGTAGATATACTTCCATTGACCAATGATGAGGTAAGATCGATCTATGCGAAAGAACGATATACTCTCAGTGAACAGGAACTGAAAGACATTCTTGAGCTTGTGATCAAATATACCTGAAACAGATAATAAAACTATATAAACATCTATTCTGAATATTAACCGATTGAGTTTCAAAGTGAGTGGTATTTGATGATAACCCTAGGGAAAAGGCAAGAAAAAGAAGACACAGCTTATATTCTGGATTATCTGCATTATGGGCGTTCTGATGATTCCCGCCCGATGTATCAAAAAAAGCCTCTTATTCAGGCAATTGGCGAAAAACATTTTGTTTTGATGGAGCTTATTCCAAAAGAGAATGTTGTCCCCAATGTATATGATAAGGTATATATCGGTGATGGGGATCGTCCTGTAATCGATCATGTCAGGAGACGTATTTCCTATAATGAGCTTACACATGGTTCACAACTGGAGCTTCCCTCTGTTATTGAAAAGATAGTCCTTGCCAATGAAATCCAGTTTTTGGCTTTTTTTAATGATGCATATCCCATAACAACCCGCCTCCATATGCTCGAGTTGTTGCCAGGAATTGGAAAGAAACTCATGTGGGGAATAATCGAAGAAAAAAAGAAAGGGAAATTTACCAGTTTCAAGAATCTTGTTGATAGGGTAAAAGGTCTTCATGCTCCTGAGAAACTCATAGCTCACAGGGTCATGGATGAATTGAAGGAAGATATAATAAAATATCGTGTTTTTACAACCCCGATGCCGCCTAAAAGATGAAATGGTATAAGAGGGATCAACATTTTTTAATTGATGAGCAGGTTCTTGGCCGGATTATCGAGCATGGGCGGTTAAATCGTTCCGATACTGTCCTTGAAATAGGGGCTGGATATGGTAACCTGACAGAAAAACTTGCACAAAAAGCAGGCAAAGTCATAGCAATTGAAGTGGATTCGGAACTCGCATCTTCCTTAAACCAGTTAGAAAATGTTGAATTAATAATCGGGGATGCCATGGAACAGGATTTCCCTCATTTTAATAAAGTTATCTCGAACCTGCCTTATTCGATCTCATCCCATGTGACATTCAAACTGCTGGAATACGAATTCGATATTGGTATTCTAATGTACCAGAATGAATTTGCTCAGAGAATGGTTGCAACTCCGGGGGGCAAAGATTATGGCCGGCTTTCGATCGCAGTCCAGTATCATGCTGATGTTGAAATCCTGGAAGTAGTGCCGAGAATCGCCTTTCGTACCCCTCCGAAAGTTGATTCGGCGATAGTAAGGCTTGTACCGAGACTGCCGCCATATGAAGTAAAAGATGTGGATTTTTTTATGAAATTCATAACAGCGGCATTTTCACAGAGAAGAAAAAAACTTAAGAATGCCATTTTGAATAATGCAGCATATCTTGGGATCAATGAAAAAGCAGTGGGAAAATTACCTCACGATATCATTGACCGCAGGGCTGAAACCATTTCTCCGGAGGAACTTGCAGAACTATCTGACCTTCTTTTTGATGAAAAGTATAAATACCACGAATATTAATTATATTAATGGGGGTATCTGTAAAGTAACTCCTTTTTCATTAAGGGGAAAATCGCCTATCCTATCCTATAAGAAGCAGATACCCTATTCTCTTAGAAAAGATAATTATTCAATAAAAACGTGTGTATGCTATGAAAATTGCTGTAGTTTTTGACAGTGCTGGAACACTGCTTCGCATGTATCGCGTGGCAAAGAACGTAAATACAGGTTTTCTTCTTAATGAGGTGGTTTCAACAGAACTTGTGGGTAGAAAACCGCACTGCGCGCTTCTTGTAATGCAGATAGATTCAAATAGACTTTTAAAATGCCCGCCTGATATGCTGATATCGGATCTCATCAGGAAATACAGGATAGGTATCGAGGTGGGCTGTTCACGATTACAGGTAGATAATGAAATAGCGTTATCAATAGTTGAAAACGATACGAGAGCAACAATGTCCGATCTTTTGGATGTTATGGCCGCAGTAAAGCAAAAATGCAAGAATATTTTTTACATGGGTGTTGGATTAGTTATCGATTTAGAAGAAAAAAGCATTCCCTATGTGATTTGCACCGGAGGTAAAATTTATTCCAATAGCTGTTCTGTTATACAGGCGCTTTCACAGAAGGGTATTAGCGTATTTATCGCATCGGGAGACAGTATGCGAAACCTTCAGCCGCTTGCTAATAACGTTTGTGTTCCACTTGAATGCGTATATGAGATTTCTACGCCAAAGAAAAAAGAAGGGATCGTGAAAAGATTGAAAGAACAATATGACAAGGTAGTAATGGTGGGGGACGGGATCAACGATATACTTGCTTTTCGGGCGGCGGATTTAAGTATACTCTCCATACAGCAGACGGGAAAATGCCCGCCTTTGCTTTGTGAAGAAGCGGATATCGTGATAAATGACATTAAAGAGATAATCGGGATCGTGGAAAATCTTAGAAAAACATAGACGAGCGGGCGGGGAGTGGGAGTGGTGGGTTATTTAAAAAAATCCGACCGCTCGTCATACATAATTATGATAATCATGATATTTATACTTTTTCATGAGATTTGACTCTAAAAAGTCTGCAAATAACTTGGAATAATATAACTCAGAATTATATCGAAAAATTTATATGTGATTCCCTGAATTGTGGCATCAGTGTAAAGTGGCAGGTAACATTTTTTTACTAACCCCCACTCCCCAACCTGTCACTGTACACTAAGATTACAGAGGAGGAATTCCGAAACATCATTGAAGCACTGCCCTAACTGATAACAGACCCCGCTTTCAATGATATAATAACCTCTATAATGAATAGGAGGAAACGACAATGAAAACGGTACATATGGATAAATTTATAGGGGCAGCAATCCAGGAGGCCAAAAAAAGTTCTGCTCAGGGAGGAATACCAATTGGTTCGGTTCTTGTGAAAAACGATACAATAATAGGGCGAGGTCACAACCAGAGAGTCCAGAAAGACGACCCTATGGCTCATGCAGAGATTGATTGTTTGAGAAATGCGGGCAGGATCGGGAGTTATAAAGATACAGTTCTTTATTCCACGTTAATGCCGTGTTACCTTTGCGGTGGTGCAATTGTCCAATTCGGGATTAAGAAAGTTATAATCGGTGAATCCAGGACATTTGAAGGCTCTGAGGAATTTATGAAGCAGCATGGCATTGAAGTAATAAACCTTGACAATAACGAATGCATCATTATGATGCAGGACTTTATTGAGAAAAACCATGACCTGTGGTTCGAAGATATCGGGAAGGACATACAGTGAACATTGAACAGGTATTTTAGATTTGAAGACTACTTTCTCGTGCTCCGATGGGGGATAAAAATATCCAATGTATATTGGTCGATGGGGGGAGTCTCTTTTGACCTATATACATTATTGCCGTCAGTATTCTTAATTTGTTAGTATTCTTAACCTAATACTAAAAGTCCGTCATTATTCTGTACTGGTCTATCTCAGGCTGCTTCATTTCTTCAATGAATTGCTCTGTCATTGAGCGCACATCTTTTGCCTTTGTGATAGCTCGCCCAACGACGATTATATCAGCACCTGATTTCAATGCTTCCTTGACGCTATCCACGCGGATACCGCCTGCAACTGCTACAAGCATCCTCTCGGATAATTTCTTCATTGCCTGGATGTCTCCCCATGCATGTTCTGATTTTCCTTCGGTATCAATTGCCCTGTGCAGCTCCACAACATTGGGTTTCACTGTAAGGGCTTTTAATACTGACATGGGTTTATCGACGTTTAGCATATCGATGACCGAATAAATACCAGTCTTTCGTGCTTCTTTTATGGCTTTTTCGATAGTGGAAACAGGCGCAAGTCCTGAGATGACAATAGCATCGGCAGTTGCATCCGCAACCATTCGAGCCTCAAGATTACCGGTATCCAGTGTCTTCAGATCCGCTACAACGAACGAATTCGGACGCGCCTCCCTGATGGATTGAACAACGTTCACGCCATATCTCTTGATAAGGGGTGTTCCTGCTTCTATGATAAGATGATCGCTCTGGGGTATCTGTTTCAGTATGTTCTTGACGGCATCTATATCAGGCATATCAAATGCAACTTGCAGATAAGGTGGATTCCATAACCTGACAACCTTGAATCCCATAATCGGGTGCATGGTCCTGTCTTTCTCGTACATAAGGGTCTTGACATCAGGGAATCCCTGCATTGCGCGCTCGATTGCAAGCTTTGTGGCGCCATAATTGTAGCGGTATATCTTATTGTAATCCTTTGCATCCGGATGAATAAAAACGCTGACCACTATACTCAGGTCTTCAATCTGGTCTTTTGGTATTATACCTTCTTCCACGGAATCTGCTACAGCTCTTGCAACTGCTGTCTGTGCTGGTCCGAAGATCTGGGAAGCCTGTGCCATATTCTTGACCGTGACCTTTGGCACAATAAGGGTTGCAGGTTTTGCAAGAAGGTTTGGCCTCACAACCGAAAGAAGGGGGGTATGCCCCATAGAAAGCTGCGTAAAACCATTCGCAAATGCCTGTCCGACAGGTCCTGATTTTTCTCCAATGATCAAATCAATATGAGCAAGTTCCGGTGCTTCACCGATTAAAGCTTCACCTACTAAAAACATTATCGTACCTCAGGCCTTAAATAGGTACTTTGGTATTTATGTATTTTGCAGAAAACATTAATATCCTTGCATGCTAATTTGTATCCGGTGATTAAATGAAAGTTTATATTTGTGAAAAAAGCTGCTGTCCGGCGGTTGAAATGATCGGAGACGAGGTATTGATCGGTGAAGATACAAATATCGTCAAATTAAAGAAAAATGAGTGGAATAAACTGGTAGAGAAAATCCAATCCGGTGAACTCCATTCACTCTAAATTCAATCACTGTAGCCTTTCTTTCCAACAAGGGGTACGAACACAACGCCCCCCTTTGCTTCTTTTTTCAAACCATCGATCTTTGTTACTAGATAGAGCTCCTGATACTGTTTTCCCACCGGTATGATCAATTTTCCCCCATATTTAAGCTGATCAGTCAGCGTCTCAAGTATGCCGGGAGATGCTGCAGCTACACTTATCCTGTCATATGGTGCAAATCCGGGAAGCCCAAGAGAACCATCCCCTACTATTACTGTAACATTCTTAATACCTGCTTTTTTTAAGTTATCCCGGGCAAATGATGCCAGGGATTCGATCCTCTCCACAGTATAGACATGCCCGCTGCCAGCAAGGGCCGCCATTACCGCAGCATGATATCCTGAGCCTGCGCCGATTTCAAGGATTTTCATCCCATCATGTATGTCGAGAAGATCACACATTATCGCAACCATGTGAGGGGCTGATATGGTTTGATCACAGCCTATCGATAAAGGATAATCGTTATATGAATTTTCCCGTTCCCTTTCCGGTACAAAAAGATGCCTGAGGATGCCTTTCATCGCAGCCAGCACCCTTTCACTTATACCCTGTTGCCTTAATCCTTCGATCAGGCGGTTCCTTTTGACCTCAAACTCCATACCGACTCCCGCTTCTTAATTACAACTCTTTCTCCCTTTGCCCTTGAAAACCGTTTTGGTTCCTTGATTCCTGAATCAGCATATATGCGCTTTATATATTTTGCTTTGACGGCGACACCTCTTCGGCTCTTGAATCCTCCGTCTCTGATTTTTATCCGGACTATCTTTAATTTCCTGTTGTTTACTTCTACTTTATCCCCTATCACGAATTCCCTTTCACCAGGCACACGCATGGAAACAGATTCCGTGGTTTCCCTGTGACTTATGGCAAATTTTACAATAGCTTCATCTATCGCCCTTGCCCATATCGTTTTGATAACTTCCGCTTTACCTTCATCCTGTCTTTTATCCCCAACTTCTATAGAAGTTATTTTTACAAGATATGCTTCACCTGTTGCCTCATCATCTATTAATATCTCATCGTCCTTTCGGATCATTCCAGAGAGTACTGCTCTTGTATTAACGGATTCTTTCCCTTTGCTCACAATGACCCTTACCAGCAAATTTTTTGGTTTTTTCTCCTTAACAGGAGTATCCGGCGAGCACGAAGGGCAAATAGTTTCGATATATTCCATATATTCAAATTAAGGCTTTAAAGGTATAAATATCCTGTCAAGAATGGGGTGAATATAATTCGCAATGAGGAATTAAAATCCAAACGATATGTTTATATACTACCTATCTGAATATATAACTCTTTCGCTGAGGTAAAAATTGAAAAGATTGGGAACTGTTCTTCATTCTATCGATAATATGTTGATAGTCCGCGCCGATAAAACACTTGAATCAAGTAATCTTTACCCGGATTCAATTGTTATTACAAAAACGATGAAGAGGATAGGCAGGGTAAAAGAACTTTTTGGGCCAGAGAAGAATCCTTACTTATCTATCAAGTTATTCAATGAAATAAAAGACTCAGAAATAACGAAATTAAAAAATGAAAGAGTCTATTTGGCATAAAGGAAAGGTGTATAATGTTAGAAATTGAAAAAGTAAAGGAAATTGAGAAGACCGAACGTGAGAAAATAAAGGAAGGCATCAGGCAGAAAAAAGAAAAAGAGAAGGTCGGTCAGTTTGAAAAAGCTACAGTGGAATGTCCGGAATGCAAGAGCCATGCCCTTGTTCATGATTATGAAAGGGCAGAACTTATCTGCAATGAATGCGGCCTTGTAGTTGATGCGGACTTTATTGACCAGGGCCCCGAATGGAGGGCTTTTGATCATGACCAGAGAATGAAACGGTCTCGTGTGGGTGCGCCAATGACCTATACTATTCATGATAAGGGATTATCCACCATGATAGACTGGAGAAACAGGGACTCATATGGAAAATCCATCTCCAGCAAGAGCAGAGCGCAGTTATACCGTCTCAGGAAATGGCAGCGCCGTATACGTGTAAGTAATGCGACCGAAAGGAACCTTGCTTTTGCCCTGTCGGAACTTGACAGGATGGCATCAGCTCTGGGATTATCACAGAACGTTAGAGAAACAGCAGCAGTGGTATATCGAAAAGCAGTAGATAAGAACCTTATCAGGGGAAGAAGCATAGAAGGCGTTGCAGCAGCGGCATTATATTCGGCATGCAGGCAATGCAATGTTCCCAGGACCCTTGATGAAATAGGTGAAGTTTCAAGGGTCAGCAGGAAAGAAATCGGAAGAACATACAGGTTCATATCAAGAGAACTCGGCCTGAAACTTGTTCCAACCTCCCCAATAGATTATGTACCTCGTTTCTGCTCCGGTTTGACATTGCGCGGAGAAGTCCAGTCAAAGGCTGTAGAAATACTCAGGCAGGCGTCAGAGAAAGAATTAACAAGCGGAAGAGGGCCAACAGGTGTTGCTGCAGCGGCAATATATATTTCCTCGATCCTTTGTGGTGACAGGAGAACACAGCGTGAAGTTGCCGAAGTCGCAGGTATAACCGAAGTGACAATAAGGAACCGATACAAGGAATTGGCCGAGGAACTGGACATTGAAATAATCCTGTAAAAATGAAATTTGAAGAATGGGAACCGATATATGAGATAATCCTTGAGGATATGCATTTTGACAGGATATATGATGAAAATTCTGCCCGTCTGCTTTCAAAAATGCTTGAAACAAAGTCAAGGAAAAAAATTCCTGATGTAATTGAGATAGAGGAACTTCGAAATGCGATAAAAGGAAAGGAGGTTCTTGTATGCGGCAAAGCCCCATGTCTTAAAGATGATATTAAGAAATTTGATTTTGAAAAATATGTTGTAATTGCGGCTGATGGCGCAACCAGTGTCCTGATGAACAACGGGATTACACCGGACATAATCGTTACCGACCTTGATGGGAATATGGACGATGAGGCAAAAGCTAACGAATGCGGTGCTATCATGGTAGTGCACGCCCATGGCGATAACATGGATGCGCTGGGTGAGGAATTGCCGCGCCTTAAAAGAGTGATTGGAACAACACAGGCAAATCCCATTTTGAATGTATATAATTTCGGAGGATTTACGGATGGGGACAGGTGCGTTTTCCTCGCGAAGGAAATGGAAGCAAGGTCTATCCTTCTTGCAGGATTTGATTTCGAGGATAGGAATGTAAATCCTCTTAAAAAGAAAAAACTCATATGGGCCAGGAAACTAATAGGTATGATACTGGGTGAAGGGAATTTTTAGTTTCTTTATAAATATGCGAGAGTGTCTCTAAAACTGATGCTCAATGTCAGGTTTAGTGCATACTTCAAGTTTCCTGCATATTTCACAGTCTGTCTCACATGGCTCAATGTGGATCAATATTGAAAGATTTGGGATTTTCTCTTTAATATCCTTTTCAAGATGATCGCAGAAATCATGTGCATCAACAACAAGCTGGGTTTTGGGCACGACAAGATGCAAATCCACAAATCTCTCAGCCCCCGACATTCGTGAGCGCAGGTTATGGTATTCTGCATACTGGGAATAATGCTCGTGGATTATTGATTTAATACATTCTTCTTCTTTATCTGAAAGTTTTACGTCCATTATTCCGGATACCGACCTTTTTGTCAGATCATACGATGCCTTAATAATGATAAGAGCCACGATTATGGCAAGTAGTGGATCAAAAACAGGATTTTTTGTGATCTGGATGAGAATAAGGCCTATGAAAACACCTATTGAAGTATATACATCCGTTGTCAGGTGATAAGCGTCAGCTTCAAGGGCTATAGACTCAGCTTTCTTTGCGACTTTCATTATCCTTGCCGATACATAAAAATTCACGATTGCCGATATACCCATGACTACAATACCGATTCCGATAAACTCGAATTCAAAACCGTCATTGCCAAGGATCTTTTCACTTGATTTATATAAAATTATTATTGCTGCTACGAAGATCAGAATTGCTTCCACTGTCCCGGATACATTTTCAAATTTGCCATGTCCGAACTTATGTTCATCATCAGCAGGCTGTCCCGCTTTTTTTACAGAATAATTGGCAATGATCGCTGCCAAAAGATCGATACCCGAATGGAGGGCCTCGGATAATATGCTGATCGAACCCATGAAAAAGCCCACTGCCAGCTTCATAACAAGTAATAAAGAATTAGAATAGATTGAAAGTCTTGCCACGGATGTTATTTCTTCATGGGCCGCAAAATATTTGTTGTTTTTTTCTGGCATTTTCAAAACCACTTATCAAGGGTCTTTTGCCCTTCATCCGAGGCCTGGATCAATCGTTCCACAGCTTTTGAAACCCGGACCTCGGAGAAATCGTGATCATCACAGAGGAATTTGATAATCGCCTTTGAATCCGGTTTTTTCCACTTTATTTCATATTCCGGGGTAACATCAGGATCCAGGAATAAATTTTTAATTTCAGAAAGATTTTTGATCTCTGTTTTCAATTCAAAAAGTGCATTTTCAATTCGCCCGTGTTTTTTTATTAATTTCAGAGCTTTCTTAGGGCCGATTCCTTTTATGCCTTCATTATAATCCGTTCCCACAAGAAGCGCTATATCAACCAGTTGCTCTCTTGATATCCCCAGTGTTTCAAGTCCTTTTCCAAGCTCGATGAGTTCAGGTTTTACATCTACGAAAATGCTTTTTCCTGCGAGTTTTTTTTTACCTGTTACCGCAAGATTCCGTACCACTATCGGCGCCCCGAACAACAGCGCATCATAATCCTGTGAGCCTGCTGCATAGGCTTTACCATCCTTTACTATTGATGAAGCCTGTGCCTCCCCTTCGGAGGGTGCCTGGATATGCGCGATCCCCATATATGCCAGCAAACGTTTTGTATCTTCTATCATATTTCCCTTGATCCGGGATGATGCCTGTGCATGTTTAAATGCTTCTTTGTCATCCCCCCTTGTTCTTGCCTCATCCCATTTCTCCTGTGCCTTTGCCCTTATTTTGTGTCGCTCTTCAATAGTATTATTCTTAAATTCGGGCGGCGTGCCATCAAAAACATATATTGGCTTGATTCCCTCTTCAATAAGATTTGTGGTCCTGTAAAGGAAACCGGACAGATGTGAAGTTATCTCCCCATGGGAATCAATAAGTGGTGTGCCATCGCGCTGGCGGATTATGCTGAGGAATTGATAAAGCGTATTGAAAGCATCTATGGCTATTACTTTTCCCTTCAGGTGGGAAAACTCTATTTCTTTTCTTTCAAAAAGATCTCCGAGATCAACCCCCATGAAAATCCTAAATGTTAATTGCCAAGTCTCACATCTATCACTGAATCGTTATCTGCTTCAATACCCCTTACGGTCAAAAGGTTTCCTTTGCGATTAATTAATTCAGTTGACGTGACCTGGACCTGATGCTGGTCCGAGGATTCCATTTTCTTATGTATGATCAGCACTTTTGTACCTTTTTCGAATTTTTCCACGACATTTCCAAGAATATGTTCAAAATCAGAATATATTAATATATCAGATAATCCGGAGGCTGTTTTTTTTATAATACCGATGGGTTCGATCTTAAGATTCAATTGTATAACCTCTTGAAATTTATTGTAATTCGCAAGTTCTGCAATGTATTGTAATTCGCATGTCCTGCATATAGCTTTTTCTGAACACAGGGATTTTTCGGTGACTTGAAATATGTGTGTGGTGGATATGATTCAACATTAATAATCGATATACATCATTCAATTTCCGGGTAATTACCAGAAAATCTTAAATACCAAAACAGAGGTGATACGTGATTCTGTTGTTCATTAAATGATGATGATGATAATTTATGGTGATTATGTTAGATAATTATTTATTTCTTGGGTTGGCTGGTTTTTATTTGGTTGGGGCAGTATCAGCACTGGTATTTAATAAAAAAGACGCCCTCTGCTCATATATTTCGTTTTTGAGTGCATCAGCAGGGGCGCTTTTGGGTTTTGTCTTTTCCTTGTCAGTGATTTTCGGCGATTCATTTCATTTTATTCTCAACGAAGGTCAAATCCCGGAATTCGGAATTTTTGTTGATAAACTATCCGCTTTTTTTATTCTTGTAATATCAATATCAGTATTTGCAGTATCTATATTTTCAACAGGATATGTTAAAGAATATTTCGGGAAGAAAAATATTGGCTATCTTTGTTTCCTGTATAATATTTTCATTCTTTCGATGATCCTTGTCATTTGCGCAAATAATGCCATCATGTTCCTGATAGCATGGGAATTAATGTCCGTGATATCTTTTTTCCTTGTAGTTTACGAGCATGAAAAAATAGAAACAAGAAAAGCCGGTTTTATTTATATCGTCATGACCCACATAGGAACAGGTTTCATTATCATTTCCTTTTTGATCTTTGCAGGCACATCAGGAAGTTTCAGTTTTGAAACATTCCACGCTGCAGGCTCCACCATGACACCCTTTCTTAAAGACATTGCATTTCTTTTTGCGTTCATCGGTTTTGGAACAAAAGCAGGTATCGTTCCTTTTCATATATGGCTTCCTTATGCCCACCCGGCGGCGCCAGGTAATGTCTCTGCGCTGATGTCAGGTGTAATGATAAAAACCGCGATTTTTATGCTAATCAGGATCTCATTTGATTTCCTTGGTGCAGGCCAATCATGGTGGGGCTATATTGTGCTAATGATGGGCACAATATCGGCGATCCTTGGTATATTATACGCAGTTGTGGAACCGGACATGAAAAGAATGCTTGCATTCAGCAGCATAGAAAATGTCGGCATCATCCTTATCGGTCTTGGCGCTTCCATGATCTTTTTAGCGAGTGATAAACCCATTCTTAGTGCAATAGCAATGATTGCTGCACTATATCACCTGCTGAACCATTCTGTTTTTAAGGGTTTGCTTTTCATGGGTGCAGGTTCCATATTATATTCAACCCATACAAAAAATATCGAGAAACTGGGGGGTTTGATCAAGAGAATGCCGGTGAGCGCCATTCTTATACTAATCGGGGTATTATCAATTTCAGCTATGCCGCCATTCAGCGGTTTTGTGAGTGAGTGGCTGACATTCCAGTCTTTGCTCCTGACTTTTAATTTAGATAGCAATTTTGCCATTATCATCTTATCCATCAGTGCGGCTGTTCTTGCCCTGACCGGGGCGCTTGCTGCTTATTGTTTCCTTAAGTTTTTCGGAATGGTGTTCCTTGCCCTGCCCAGAAGTGAAAATGCACAACATGCAAAAGAAGTAAATATTCCAATGCTTGCCGGAATGGGATTTTTTGCATTATTATCAATAATGCTTGGTATTTTGCCCGTATTCGTACTTCCCGTGCTTGATAGGATCGCATCATCTTTCATCGGGACTGCCGGCCAATCGTTTTCATTTGGCACTTTCGGGACGATCTCTATTCCCTCTTCCGGGGGGATATCAATTTCAACACCCGGTCTTCTTGCAATATTATTAATTCTTATGCTTATACCCGCAATTATTTTATTTATCAATAAGAGGAGTATGCCAGTCTATGAAACATGGGGATGCGGCCAACCCGTCTCAACGGCAAGGAATGAATATTCTGCAATCGCTTTCTCAAAACCGGTACAGGTGTGGTTTAAAGGCTTATATCGTCCCGCACGGGAAATGGAAGTAACATATTCATCCCGGTATCTTAAGGAATCATTTAAGTTTAAATCCGGAATAGAACAGGTATTTGAAAAAAATTTATACATTCCGGTGGTTGATTTTGTCATGGACATATCACGAAAGGCCAAAGTGATCCAGACAGGTAGTATCCATGCATATCTTGGCTATATCTTCGGGATATTAGTAATTCTATTTATGTTTGTTATATCAGGAGGAAGCTAGATGATCCTACAATTGGTTTTCCAGATATTTCTTATCATAGTCCTTGCACCGCTACTTAGCGGATTTATAAAAAAGGTAAAATCTTTTTTCCAGATACGGAAAGGTCCGGGTATCCTGCAGCCGTATTATGATCTCCTTAAACTTATTAAAAAAGATTCTGTTGTTTCAAATAACGTGTCCTGGATATTTCATGCCGCACCGATCATTTCATTTGTAGCCGTACTTGCAGCAGGTCTTTTGATCCCGGTATACATCACACAACTCCCGCTTGGTTTTGCAGGAGACCTCATTGCGGTTATTTACCTTTTTGCACTTGCCAGGTTTTTTACAGCCCTTGCTTCGCTGGATGCGGGAAGTTCTTTTGGTGGGATGGGTGGGAGCCGTGAGATGTTCATTGCGGCTTTAGTGGAACCGGCTTTAATGCTTTCCATATTTGCAGTCGCGCTCAATGTGGGTTCAACGAACCTTGGTTTCATTTCACGGACAGTATCAGGCATGGGTATCGATGCCATGTCCCCTTACCAGATACTTGCATTTGTTGCTCTTTTTATTATCGCTATTGCCGAAACAGGGCGCATCCCTATAGATAACCCGGCTACACATCTTGAACTTACCATGATCCACGAAGCAATGATCCTGGAATATTCCGGAAGACAACTGGCGATAGTGGAACTGGGGGCAATGATAAAGCAATTGCTTATTTTTTCATTGCTTGCGAACATATTTTTCCCATGGGGTATAGCTTCACAAGGAGCAGGCGTATCAGCATTGGTCCTGGCTTTGCTGGTTTATATGATAAAAATCCTGGTTATAGGAATATCGATGGCAGTCGTTGAAACCTCGACCGCAAAATGGAGATTATTCAGGTTACCTGAATTGCTGTCAATATCTCTTATGCTTTCATTCCTTGCCATTGTGTCATTTATTATAGTAAAAGGAGGATAAAAAATGTCAGAAGTTATTTTCGGATCAAAGATTATGCAATTATTAATCGCATTCATTCTTGTTTCGACTTTTATGATACTTGGTTCAACAAGGCTTTATTCATGTGTAAGGGCATTTGGCATACAGTCGTTCCTTCTTGCATGCGTCGCCGGCATTGTGGCATATTCCACGGGAAAAAATGATATTTATATTGTTGCCCTCCTGACCCTTATCATAAAATCAGCGGTCATACCATATATTTTTATTTATATCATCCGTGAGATCAAAGTCAAAAGGGAAGTGGAACTTTATGTCAATATATCGCCTTCAATAATCATTGGTGGGATCCTTGTCGTGATTTCATACTATCTTATAAGATCTATCAGTATCATTTCAGAACTTTCAAGTTTAGCCCTTTCAGCATCCGTGTCGCTTGTCTCTATCGGGCTTTTTATCATGATAAGCCGGAAAAAAGCCCTCATGCAGATGCTTGGCATACTGATAATGGAAAATGGTCTTTTCCTCGGGGCAATATCTTTGACAAATGGAATGCCTCTCCTTGTTGAACTTGGAATATTCTTCGATGTCCTGATCGGCGTTCTCATTATGGGGATCCTGATTTTCAGGATAAACAAGACATTTGAGAGCATAGATACTGACATGCTAAAAACCCTGATAGGTTGATACTATGATCGAATATCTTCTCATTGTTCCTATCTTGACAGGCATTTTATGCTTTTTTACAAGATCAAGGAAAGAGGTCCAGGCGGTAAGTCTTACAGGTTCTATCGCCACCCTTGTAATCGGTTTGATCCTTGTGGAAAACGTGTACCGTCAAGGTGTCATAATATCATGGACAAACGCCCTTTTTGCAGATGCGTTCAGCGCCTTCATTGTTCTTATCGTTTCAATCGTGGGTTTTGTAGCTTCGGTTTATTCAATCGGCTACATGGGGCATGAATTCAAACACGGGATAATGGATTTGAAAAAATTGAAAATCTATTATGTCCTTTTCCATATCTTCATGTTCACGATGCTTCTCGTAGGAGTCACCAATAACCTTGGCCTGTGGATCGCCATCGAGATGACCACACTTGTTTCAGCACTCCTCATGATCCTTTATACCAAAAAATCCTCTGTTGAGGCCGCCTGGAAATATATGATCATATGTACGGTAGGTATTACGTTTGCCCTTTTTGGCACGATCCTCACCTATTATGCCGCAGTAAAGGTACTTGGGGAAACCGGGGATGCACTTAACTGGACTTCACTGATTGCAGTTGCAGGCCAGTTTGACCCTACCATAATGAAGCTTGCATTCATTTTCATACTCATAGGCTACGGAACAAAAGCCGGTCTTGCACCTATGCATACATGGCTTCCGGATGCACACAGCGAAGCTCCTACACCGGTGAGCGCTTTGCTTTCCGGTGTTCTCCTGAACTGCGCCATGTACGGCATCATCCGGTTCTATACAATTGCAACAAAGTCAACCGGGACGGATTTTACGAGCAACCTCCTCATAATATTCGGGCTTCTTTCACTTGGCGTGGCAGTGCCCTTCATTATCCTCCAGGAAGATTACAAACGTATGCTTGCTTATAGCAGCGTAGAGCATATGGGAATAATAGCTCTTGGTATAGGATTTGGAGGGGTTTTCGGGATATTTGGCGCTATACTTCACATGTTCAACCATGCAATGACAAAATCCCTTATGTTCTTCGGCGCGGGAAATGTGCTTCTAAAGTATGAAACAAAAGAGATAGACAAGGTGAGCGGAATCGTTAAATCCATGCCTGCAACAGGTGCAATGCTGTTAATAGGGGGGCTTGCCATAACAGGGTCGCCGCCTTTTAGCATCTTCATAAGTGAATTCACAATACTTTCGGCAGGATTCTTACAGGGGCATATTATTTCGTCGGTCTTGTTCCTTCTATTTATGATAATGATCTTCGCAGGCTTTTTCAATAACCTTGGCAAAATGACATTCGGAACACCAGGACACGGAATAATGCCCGGGGAAGTGAGCAGGTGGACGCTTGGAGCAATGGCGATCCTTCTCGTATTCGTAATTGTGCTTGGTGTCTATATCCCGCCATTTTTTTATGAAATGATCATGAAAGTAGTAGCTGTTGTGAGGTGATTTTGATGAATACAATCATAGAATCCATAAAAAAAGAATTTAATAATAATATTCTTGGAGTTTCAATTTCACATAATGAAACATATCTCACCATAAAAAAGGAAATAATAGTGAAGATGTGTGATCACCTATATCATCATCTGGATATTCCGCTAGTATGTATTTTTGCAACAGACGAAAGGGAAAAAGCAGGTTCTTTTAAGGTTCATTATGTTTTTTCATTGGACAGGGAAGATGCATTCATAATCCTGAGAATTGATATCGACGGGAAAAACCCAAAATTCCCATCCATAACGAATAAGGTCGCCGCTGCTAACTGGTATGAACGGGAGATTCAGGACATGTTCGGTTTAATACCAGTGGGGCATCCTGATCCGAGAAGGCTTATGAATTTTGAGGACTGGCCTTCAGGAGTACATCCCCTCAGGAAGGACTTTGATATCAAAACAAAACCACCCCGGGTAGTTGGTGAATATCTATACCGGCGCGTGGAGGGCGAAGGGGTGTATGAGATACCTGTGGGACCTGTGCATGCCGGGGTCATAGAACCCGGACATTTCAGATTCAGCGTGGCGGGTGAGCCAATAATCAATCTTGAAATAAGGCATTTCTACACTCACAAAGGCGTGGAGAAATTATTTGAGAATATCTCACTTGACAAGGCCGTTTTTCTTGCTGAAAGGATTTCCGGTGATAATTCTGTGGCTCATGCGGTTGCATTCTGCCAGGCAATGGAAAAAATTGCAGGCATGAACATACCGCCCCGCGCAAAGCATACCAGGACTATACTTCTTGAACTTGAGCGAATATACAATCATATTGGCGACATCGCAGGGATCGCGACAGATGTGGCTTTTTCATTCGGGGCGGCTCATGCCAATAAGCTCAAGGAGGATGTATTGCAATTGAATGAGCGTGTTACAGGCAGCAGGCTTCTTCGGGGAATGAATACGATCGGAGGTGTGCGGCGTGATATTGGAAGCAAGAAAGACGAGATCCTGCTAAGGCTCTCACTTATCCATCGGGATTTCAGGAAATTGATGGAACTCCTGTTTTCGACCCCTTCCCTCATGGACCGGATTGAAACCACGGGTCGTCTCTACAATGATATTGCAAAGGGATTGCATGTTGTTGGACCTGTTGGTCGCGCATCAGGGATCGACAGGGATACAAGGCGTGATCACCCTTATGCAGCCTACAGGGAATTCAATTTCAAAGTGCCTGTCAGCAAAGCCGGTGATGTGCATGCAAGAACTGTCGTAAGGGGAGATGAGATTTGTGAATCCATTGCGATTATTGAGCAGGCGCTATGGTCGCTTCCCGAAGGCAATATAAATATAAAGGCGGACAACATCCCTGACGGTCATGCGCTGGGATATTCCGAATCCCCAAGAGGAGAGACCATTTACTGGATCCGAACCTGTGGGAACAAGATCGAAAGATGCAAAGTTCGTGATCCCTCTTTCTGCAACTGGCTTTCCATAGAGTATGCAGTGCTGGACAATATCGTCCCTGACTTCCCGATCATAAACAAGAGCTTGAGCTTATCTTATTCGGGCAACGATATGTAGGTAATAAAATGCTTGAAATACTAAAAAAAACCCTTAAGACAGGCTGTCAGACAACGAAATATCCTGATGTACCTGATGTGGCGCAAGCGGGATTTCGCGGAATGCCGCAGCTTTTATCTGATAAATGTACTTTTTGCGGGGAATGCGTTAAGGTTTGTCCGTCCGGGGTTATAACGATCACAGAAAAAAGCGATGAAAAGACGCTTGCATTATCCTATTGCGGGTGCATATTCTGCGGACGATGCGAAGAAGCATGCCAATTCGATGCGGTCAAACTCACACAGGAATATGAACTCGCATCCCTTTCAAAAGAAGATCTTGTCACCATTATCAGGAGAAAGTTATGACAGTTGAAGATGAAATTGAAATAATGGGACAGCGCCTGAATGATAAGATCAGGAATATATTCGGGCGATCACTGCATATTCGCGAGGTGGATGCCGGCTCATGCAATGCATGTGAGGTTGAGGTGAATTCGCTTTCAAATCCGATTTATGATATTGAGCGCTTCGGGATTCATATTGTAGCTTCACCCCGTCATGCTGACATGCTTCTTGTCACGGGTCCTGTGACGCGGAACATGGAACTTGCACTTCTTAAGACATATAATGCCACACCGGCCCCGAAACTTGTAGCTGCAATGGGTTCATGCGCATGCAATGGGGGAATATTCGCAGATACTTATGCAAGCATGGGCGGGGTTGATAAGATCATTCCCGTGGATGTTTACATACCGGGATGCCCTCCAAGGCCACAGGCTGTGATTTTCGGACTCATGGTAGCGATCGGAAAACTGGAGCAAAAGATCAGCAAGACTGAGGTAAGATCATGACGCAATATGAGATCCTCCTTGCCACAGACGGCAGCGATTGTGGAAGAAAAGCAGAGATTGCAGCTATGAAGATCACAAAATCCTACAATATCAGGATGGCCGCAATATATGTGGCTGTGGCAAAGAAAGATTCAGAACGCGAAGAACTTGTATCACATGGAGAGGAAGTACTGGAGCGGGTCGTTGAAATGGGCGGGGATATGGGCATAGACATCCATAAGATCCTTGTCGGGGTCAGCATGCAGCGCATTACGGGGATGGGCGCTCGTGCCGAGATCATTTCGCATGCCATACTTGAAGCTGCCCGTACGTATAAAGTGCATACTATTGTAATGGGCAGCGAGGGTGAGACAGAGATAAATCCGGAGCTGGGAAGCGTGGCGCAGGCCGTGGTGAGAAAAGCGAAGTGTACGGTGCTGGTTGCGAGGTGAATTTTCAGTCCTTTCCGAGTATCCTCAATGCCAGGTAAGCCGCATTCTCGCCATTATCTATTCCCACACATGCGACAGGCACTCCTTTTGGCATCTGGACGATCGATAAAAGCGCATCCATCCCTCCCAGTTTTGAACTCACCGGCACTCCTATCACAGGTTTTTTTGTCCGTGAAGCTACCACGCCGGGAAGAGCAGCTGATAATCCCGCGATCGCAATGAATATCCGGGCATCACTTTTTTGTATATACTCCTCAAGCTCTATAGGGTCCCTGTGAGCTGAAAGAACTTGAATATCATAATCGATCCCTGCATTATCCAGCACTCTTGCTGTTCCCTGTGCAATCTGCCTATCTGATTCCGAACCTATCAGTATAGCAATAGTAACCATGACTGTTAATGGTTAATTAATCCTTAAAACAGTTTGGGAAAAAAAACCACAGAGTCCGCAGAGGACTCAGAGATTCATAACTCTGTGATCTCTGAGTTCTCTGTGGTGGATTATCGGATTTATTTTCCATTAGATTTCCTCAAAAAGTATCTAATTATGATTGGTCATCATTGCAGGGTTGTACGTGCCTTGTAAACATGGAAAGCCACATTGCGTACTTTCCATGGGTCATAATTGCACTATTAGGATAAGCAGCCTCATTGATATACCTGGAATCCTGATCCAGTTCAGAAGTATCTTGATAATTCACTATCATAGCCCCGTTTTTTTCACATCCCAATGAAATATTGAGATTTCCGGGTTCATTTGCCTGGATCTGGATGGATGTGATATATTTGGGAACTTCTTTCATATTTATTCTTCCTTGCCGAATTTTAAATAATAGTACACAGCTTTTGAAATAGCTTCCTTTACCGAGGATTCTCCTGTTTTTGCTTTCAACGCAATCACATCCTCCTGTGGAAGTACTGATTGAACGTGAACATATTTCATTTACTATTGCCTCCGTATGATCATAACCATGTCATAATGATAATACTAATCATGTATAAAGCTTTCGATATGGAATATTCTATGATATTTGCCCATCAAAAACTTAATAAGTAAAGTAAAGGTATTCACATCTAAATTTGAAACGGTAGAGGGTATCGGTGAATGATCGGAAGATTCAGATATGACAATGAAGTGTTCCAGGGTGTTGTCAGGGGAGATAGGATTATTGTTGAAAGGGGGCTTTATTGTGATACATTTGTCCTTTCGGAACTCGAAGTGTTGCCGCCAACAAACCCGAGCAAAATAATATGCGTAGGATTAAATTACGTTGACCATGCAATAGAATTGGATATGCCAATCCCGAAAAAACCATTGATATTTCTTAAACCCCCATCCGCTGTAATAGGACATCTTGGGAAAATTGTTTATCCTGAGACGGCAGAGCGTGTTGATTATGAAGGTGAACTCGCGGTTGTAATTGGCAAACGCTGCAAAAACGTTTCCTCTGAAAATATAAGTGGTGTGATTATGGGATATACATGCTTTAATGATGTAACGGCAAGGGACCTCCAGAAAGAAGATGGACAGTGGACACGGGCAAAAAGTTTTGATACTTTTGCGCCCGTAGGCCCTTTTATAACCGAACCCGGAATGGATGTAAGGGATCTCTCAATCAAAACAAGGGTAAATGGTAAACTTCGGCAGGATTCAAGAACCTCCAATCTCATTTTTGGTTTGCCGGAATTAATAGAGTTCATTTCAGGTATTATGACTCTTGAGGCCGGAGATATCATAGCGACCGGCACACCGCCTGGTGTGGGGGAATTATCTGTCGGGGATGAGGTCGAAATAGAAATAGAGGATATCGGCGTATTGAAAAACAGGGTTGCCAGAAATTAAAAAACAGAATATCCGTATCCTCTCATCTTATTAAGAATGAAATCAATAAAAGTATCAAATATTAAGAAGAAAGGTGAATGAAGAATGTCGGATGTATATGATAACGTATGGGAAACCCGAAAGCGTAAGCCTCCAGCAAGAGAAGAGAAAAAACTCATGGAGGTAAAACCACCATCCACAGACCGGGACAGGTTAAATGATACGATCGAAAGAAGGAAAAAAAATGTGTACGGGATGAAATAAGGTCTATTGATATTTTTTATTTTGAACAGGGGGCTATTCATATATTAGATGTTTCGATTGTCCTGCCCGCATATAATGAGGCGAAAAGAATCGAAGGAACCGTTGAAAGGACAGCAGTTGCCCTGGGTGAAATCACATCATCTTTCGAAATAATAATTGCCGAGGACGGCAGCAGTGACGGCACGGAAAAGATATGTGAATCACTTGCGAAAAAATATAATTTCGTGAAGTTTCTGCATTCAGCGCAACGCCAGGGAAGGGGACGCGCCCTGAGCCGCGCATTTAAGGCATCCGGGGGAGAAATCCTGGGATATATAGATGTTGACCTGGCGACAGACATGTCGCATCTATTAGAGCTTATCCAGTCCATCCGTGATGGGTATGATTTTGCCACAGGCTCGCGGATGCTTCCCCAAAGCAATGTCAAACGGCCTTTCAAAAGAGGATTTGCAAGCAAAGGTTTCAATTACCTGACACGACTCATGCTGGGTTCGAAACTCTATGATCACCAGTGCGGTTTTAAAGCCTTCAGGCGCGAAGCCCTATTTTCACTTATTGATAAAATAAAAGACACACACTGGTTCTGGGATACTGAATTGTATGTGAGAGCACAACGCGCAGGATACAGAGTAAAAGAATTTCCGGTTGTCTGGACGCAGGGAGGCACAACCAAGGTCAACCTCGTGAAGGATGTCTTCGGAATGGGGTACCAGATATTCAGGTTATGGTATGAATTCTTATGGGATTGAACCTGTTTGATATTGCACTCTGGTGGCTGGTTTTAGAGATCACAGGTTTCGTAACACTTCCAATCTCGTCTTATTTGTGCAGGAATTTATCAGATCATGGTTATTCGGTTTCAAAGCCACTTGGATTGCTGCTCGTTACATATATTAGCTGGATTATTTCTATTGTTCTTGGTTATTCTTATATTGGCGTACTTCTTTCCTTTGTCTTTATAGCTGCTATTTCACTCTTCATATATAGAAAAAAAGGATTATCCTTTTTTGATAAAAAATACATAATCAAATTTGAAATAATATTTTTACTCGCATTTTTGATTTTTTCAGTGGTGCGAGCTTACAGTCCTGACATTTATTGGACGGGAGGTGAGAAATTCATGGACATGACCTTCATTAACAGCATACTTCGAACCACTGAATTTCCTCCTCTTGATCCATGGATGTCAGGAACGCTGATTAATTATTATTATTTCGGATATTTAATAGTAGCAGATTTGATAAAAATTACCGGAATTTTGCCGCCGATAGCTTTTAATCTTGCCACAGCTTCATTTTTTGCTTTATCCTTCACAACAGCTTTAGGTGTGGGATTTAACCTGACACGGAAAATAAAATATGGGCTCATCACTGCGTTTTTTGTTACTATGGCTGGAAATCTCGTAGGTTTTTTCCAGTTGATAGATATTTTCAGAAAAGAAAATGCGATCAATAATATGTTCTCCTTTGATTATTGGACAAGTTCGCGGGTCATTCCCGATACCATTAATGAATTCCCTTTTTTCAGTTTCCTTCAGGGTGATTTGCATGCGCATATGATATCAATTACTTTCCAGCTTCTTGTGATCCTTCTTCTTCTGAATATAATGAAATCCAATGCATTTGGCAAAGATTCAATCCTGGTCATGGGACTTTCGATAGGTTTTTTGTATCCTTTGAACACATGGGATTATCCGGTATATCTGATCCTGGCGATATCTGTGATCGCTTATCAACCAGGAAAAAAAGATTATCTGAGTTCTTTTGCATCGATAGCAGCAATGTCCGCTGCAAGTTATCTATTATATCTGCCCTATCATCTTTCATATAAGATAGATAAGACGATTTTATTGGTTCCTTCTGGAAGAACATCTTTGATATTTTATCTGGCCATTTATGGATTATTCCTGTTCCTGATATACACTTTTGTTATAGCCAGAAATCCTGATAAGAAATTATCCAAGTTATCATTCATCTTGTTGATAATAGCTGTATTAATAACGATATTTGAGGTTAAACTTTTTCTTTGGGATGAGGTGAAAAATCCGAAAGCCAATGAATTCGAACTTTTGATATTGCTGATACCTCTTCTTGTCCTATCGGTAATTTCCATTTTCAAAGAGAAGGATAAGAACAATGTTTTTATTTTGATATTGATCATTGGAGGTGTATTTACATCAATTTTTTGTGAATTTTTTTATATACAGGATGCACTGGGAAGCGGGAACTCGGTTTTCATCCGTTTGAACACGGTTTTTAAGATGTATCTACAGAACTGGATATTGTGGGGTGTTTGTGCCGGTTATATTGTTTTCCTGTTCAGGGATCAGTTTGCCCCAAAAAAAGTATGGGGAGTCGCAGCAATCCTCCTTATCCTGTTCGTTTCTATATATCCTGTCTTTGCCACGATCGGAAAATCCGGGGGTTTTGCAGGTATTCCTGAACTCGATGGAGGAGCGTATGTAAAAAAAGAGCACCCTCAGGATTATGAGGCCATACTGTGGTTCAAAAATCTCACAGGTCGTCCCGTTGTTCTCCAGGCCCCGGGAGAATTATACCAGTGGAATACCGCCATTACAGCCTTTTCGGGGCTTCCGACAGTTATAGGATGGGCAGGGCATGAGCTTAACTGGAGATTCCCGAAAAGGAGCGAGATAGACATGCGCTGGTCTGATGCTGGTAAAATATACACATCAGGTGATGTTACCGAAGCAGGGAGGCTTTTGAGGAAGTATAATGTTTCTTTTATATATTTTGGTGAGGCTGAGGCAAAAAGATTTAACAATCCGGGGCTTTTTGAGGAACATCCTGAGGTGTTTGAAAAGGTATTTGAATATGGGGATGCTGTAATTTATAAATTCAGCCCAAACCGTTAAAGCTTTTTAGTAATAAGAAGTGAGAAGCTAATAATGAAAGAATGGTATAATCCGCATGAAATAGATGAAAAATGGCAGCGCAAATGGAGCGATGCAAAGATATTCGAGCCTGAGCCTGATGATCGGGAAAAGTTTTTCATCACGATCCCGTACCCATATTTAAACGGCAACCTTCATGCAGGACATACGAGAACCTTCACTATTGGCGATGTTATTGCACGATATAAACGGATGCTTGGATACAATGTCCTGTTCCCCATGGGATTTCATGCTACGGGAACACCAATAGTCGGTCTTGCCGAACAGATAGAAAAAAAAGATCCTGAGACTATAAGAGTATATAACCAGCTCCATCAGATCCCGCTTGATGTACTTGATTCTATAAGGACGCCTGAGCAAATCGTCGAATACTTCAGCAAAGAAGATGAAACCGCTATGAAAATCATTGGTTATTCTATTGACTGGAGACGGAAATTCACAACCACCGACCCGCATTATAAGAAAATGATAACATGGCAATTCAATTTGCTTCGAAGCAAGAACAAGGTGGTAAAAGGGGCGCATCCTGTCAGGTGGTGCCCGCACGATGAAAATCCGGTTGAAGACCACGATATCCTGAAAGGCGAAAATGCAACAATTATTGATTATACACTCATTAAATTCAAACTCGACACCGACATTCTTCCATGTGCCACACTTCGTCCGGAAACCGTATTCGGGGTAACGAACCTGTGGGTCAATCCAGGAATATTGCACCTGAGGGCCAAAGTGAACAACGAAACCTGGATAGTAAGTAAAGAAGCCTATGATAAACTCAAATTCACAGATAAAAACGTTGAACTAATAGGGGAAATCGATATAAATGGACTGATAGGCAAAAAAGTGAAAAATCCCGCCACTGGTTCTCTTGTCTGGATACTTCCGGCATCTTTTGTCAGCCCTGAGAATGGCAGCGGCATTGTAATGAGCGTTCCAGCTCATGCCCCGTACGATTATCTTGCACTTCGTGATTTAAAGGGAGAGGATCTGAAAAAATATGCAATTACAGAAGACGTATCCTCAATCCCGCTCATTTCACTGATAAAAGTACCCGAATATGGAAAATTTCCTGCTGTAGATGCCGTTTCCGAATTAAAAGTAAAAGACCAGAACGACCCCAGGGCCGAAGAAGCAACAAAACTTGTTTACAGGCGGGAGTTCCATAATGGTGTCCTGAATGAAAATACTGGTAAATATGCAGGAATGGCAGTCTCTAAAATAAAGGATGTGCTAACACATGACCTTATTGAACAGGGTATAGCGGATATTTTCTATGAGTTCAGCGAACAGCCGGTTATATGCAGGTGTGGGGCGACATGCGTCATAAAATTGGTAAAGGACCAGTGGTTCCTTAATTATTCTGATAAATCCTGGAAAGAACGGGTATATAAATGCCTGGAAAATATGCAAATAATACCGCCTGAATTAAAAGTGGAGTTTGAGAATAAGATAGACTGGTTGAAGGATAAAGCATGTGCAAGGCGAAAAGGGCTTGGAACAAGGGTTCCCTGGGATCCTGATTGGGTCATAGAATCCCTGGGTGATTCAACCATTTACATGAGCTATTATATAATTGCAAAATACCTGGATAAATTTGAACCCGAACAATTAAAAGAAGAGTTTTTCAATTATTGCCTGCTCGGCGAAGGAACCGCCCTGGATGTAGCCTCAGGTACCGGGATTGATATAAATACAATCAATAATATCAGGAAGGATTTCCTTTATTGGTATCCCGTTGACCTTCGCTCTTCAGGGAAAGATTTGATCCCCAACCACCTGTTGTTCTTCCTGTTCCATCATGTGGCCATATTTCCGGAAATCCACTGGCCGCATGCTATTGCCATCAATGGTTTTGTCTCGCTTGAAGGGCAAAAGATGAGTAAATCCAAAGGACCGATTCTCACATTGAAATCTGCTGTCAAGGAGTATGGCGCTGATATAACGCGTCTCTATATCCTCAGCACAGCAGAACACATCCAGGATGCTGACTGGCGTGCATCAGATATTGAATCAACTCGAAAACAGTTTGAAAGATTCTATAAAATGGCTTTTGATTGCCTGACAGGTGAACAAAATGACAGAACAGAATTGAAGTTCATTGATAGATGGATGCTGAGTAAATTACAATACAGGATAAAAGAAACCGCTGACGCGCTAAATAAAATGGAGATTAGGAGAGCTGTCCAAAATGCTTTTTATCATTTGATGAACGATATGAAATGGTATGAACGGCGCGGAGGAAGCGCCGTCAAAAAAGAGGTAATAGATACCTGGATCAGGTTAATGGCACCATTTACCCCGCACACTTGTGAAGAAATCCAGGAACAATCTGGAAAGAATTTTATTTCTCTGGTTAAGTTCCCGCAATCAGATCTTTCGCTCATTGACAGGAGTGCGGAACTTGCGGAAGAAATTACCGGTAATACTCTCAGGGATATAGAGGAAATAATCCGGCTCATTAGAATTAAGCCAAAAAGGGTAATTCTATACACAGCATCTTCCTGGAAGAAAAAAGTCCTGAATATTGCCATAATTATGAAAAAAGAAAATGTCCTTGATATGAAAAACCTCATGAATACAGTCATGAGCGATCCTGCTTTGCGGCACTTTGCAAAGGAAATCCCGAAATTTGCACAAAAAGTAATCACTGATGTCAAGGGGATGGAATTGGAATTTATGAATTCCTTGACTGAAGTTGATTTTAACGAAACAAAAGCTCTCCAGGAAGCAGTGGATTTCTTAAGCTGTGAGATAGGATGCAATATCGAAATTTACAGTGCTGATGCGCCAATACATGATCCACAGGGGAAAAGCAGGCAAGCAGTCCCAATGAGGCCGGCTATATTTATTGAATAAGTGGAATGCAAGGATTAATTCCAGGAGGGTATCAAAATTCTTGTTCCTATGGCAAAGATGGCAATTAGTATGAATTCACCATCCACAAATAAATCCATGGATTTTCCTGTTTTGTTTATTTCTCCGGAAAAGTGTAAAATATACCAATATCCATAAAAAATGAGAAAAAATAAAACTAAGAAATACTCATGAAAAAATCCTACATGATTCGCTAGTATAAGCCAGGGAATGAAGGTTGAGTTCAAGATTAATAGGAGTTTTCTTGTTTTTTCCTTCCCTAAAAAAATAGGTATGGTTCTTATATTGCTTTTTCTATCACCTTCAATATCACGGATATCGAATAAAATACTATTTATCAGGCTTTTTGTGAAAAATAAATAAAAAATTAATAGAATCAATACTTCTTTTTTTTCCAAAATATAAATTACAGGTAAAAATGTCGAGACAACTGACCAGGAAAGGGCTATTGTCACATTCTTTACTCCTGTAATATCCTTGAGCCGGGGAAGATTTTTTGATAGCTTTATGCTATATAAAGTGCCAAGAACCAATGGGAAAAAAATAACAGGAAGTGTAAAAAAACCCACACGAAAACCAAAAACCATTGAAAGAATGAAAGATAAGGCAACTGCAATTTTGAAGACATATTCTATTTTTCGTATAGTCTTTGCTCTATCGGGATTATTTATAGCATCCTCTTTAAGGTCAGTTAATTTGTTCAAACCGTATACGCCAAACGTAATTAAGAAAGTTAGTAGGGCTATGTTATGATTAAAAACATTAAATAATAATTGTGAAAAAATAACCTTAAAAGAACCGCTAACAGCTAAGAAAATAGATGTTGATATCAGGAAAGACATCACCTTATAAGGAAATGAAACAATATTCGCTGGTTGTAGTTCCGTATTTGATATATGAGAAGCTTTAACAAGTGTATTGTTCTTTTTTGTTCGATCAAAATGGTAACCCGAATCTATCTGAATCTGCCTACCTCATCTCATATTTTAAAGATCTTTGCTTTTCCTTTATAATATTCAAATAGTTCAGAACCCCAACGAATTGCTCTTTCATCTCCACTGATCAAATCATATGCAGTATCGTATACGCTATCAAAAGTAAATAGTCCAAATGAAAGAAAAGAATCCGTGACAGTAAAAGCTACTTTTAAGTCCTCAGTTATTAATAATTCTAAGTTATAATTATATATATATTTTTTCAGATTTTCTAACCCTATTGAATCCGTCAATTTTTTTAATACGGCATCTGTCAAAATAAGCGTCGTGCTAATATTCTTCTCGACGATGAATTTGAATGCTATTGGATAATCGGAGGAAAATATGGAAGAAACACCTTTAATCCACTTGGAATTTTTGATCGAATCAATATATGTATTATGGGTCTTATTAATATCCAGTGCATTTATTTTAATGACCTCAGAATCATTCAACGCCCCAATTCCTTTAAGAAATGGATCCGGGACCCCACTCAAATCATGATCGATCCAGAATCTTTCATGTTTTTTCAATACATCAACAGCATTGATGAAATCCATAAGCTTAATGGCCATAATCCTGCCGATATTGGTGAGTCCATATTTCTTATTTTCTTTATTTTGAAAAGTAAGGTTACTCTTTTCAAGCTCTCTTAATGCATGCAGTGCTGTGGTTGAGCTTATTTTCAATTCTTCCCTCAGTTCACCCAGCGATTTTTCATGCTCGTTCAAGAAAACAAGGATATTCCTTCGAAGATCAGAGCAGATCGTGAGATGTAGCATATTAGAGGCATTCATTTTTTGATCATTCCGTTTTGTTTCACACAATATTGCTTAATCCAGGCAATAGTATCAATATCACATTACTTAAAGATTGCTATACGATACTTATGATTACAATGTCTTGCTCCTATTACAGTAAAGATTACACAAATGAAATATTGCTTGACTTGAGCAATATTGCTTTACAAATCATAACCTTAATATACGTCAAAGCCGTCAATATGCACAATCATAATTATGATTGAATCGTTAGTAAATAAATAAAATTTATTAGAAATAAAAAATATGACAACAATAGAAATGCTAGAGAAAATTTTACAGGATCTCAATAATATCGGGAGTGTAGAAGCCTCAGCGGTTGCAAGCAGGGATGGTTTGCTGATATGTTCCACCATAAGCAGCAAACAGCCTGCTGAGACTTTTGTTGCTATGTCAGCTACCATGATGGGAGCGGCAGAAACAGCAACGACAGAGCTTGGAAAAGGGATCCCGGAAAGAATAATTGTTGAATCAAAGACGGGGAGAATAATAGGAACGGGGGCGGGGGCAAAGGCATTGCTCCTGGTCATGACAAAACCTGATGCAGGTCTTGGTTTGGTCTTAATTGAGATGACAAAAGCATCAGGGAAGATAAATAATATTCTAGGTTGACGGCTTTCTTTCTGGCAGTTCAATAGGAACCATATAGAAAGCTTGTTATAGTCTGAAATTATAAAATGAGATAGTATGAAGCAGGTTAAATCAGGAATAAATGGCCTTGACAAAGTGCTTGAAGGAGGTTTCCTGAGACCTTCCATTGTATTGATCGCCGGGACTGCAGGCACGGGAAAAACAACAATGGCAATGCAATCGCTTTTTAACTCCGCAAGAAATGAGGAAATCTGCATGTACATAACCGCACTTTCCGAGCCTATTGCCATGATAAATAATTTCATGTCAAAATTCTCTTTCTATAATATTTCGCTTCTTGGAAAAGGGAATGTGAAGTATGTGCCAATCGGCATCGATATCATTCACAAGGGTTCCGAGGCGATCATAAAAGAAATGGAAAGGAATATTGAGACTATCAAGCCGGACAGGATCGTCATTGACCCGGTTAATGTATTCGCTCTGGGTGAGGATGACGAATCTCAACGTCAATTTTACTATGATTTTTTCACAAGTATGAAAAGTTGGAACTCTCTTGTCCTATTGACCGGAGAATTTACCCAGGATGCACTTATCAATAGTACACTTGGATATATGGTCGACGGTATGATTTATATCAGCTATGAACCATTTTATGAAAATAATATCCGCTACCTGAATGTTTTAAAAATGAGGGGGCAGGAATTCAATGGGGGCAAGCATTCCTGTAAGATTAACAAAGATGGATTCAATGTTTATCCCAGAATGCGGGCAACAGAGATGACCACGATTTCCAATGAACGGATATCGACCGGAATAAAAGGACTGGATAAAATGATAGGGGGAGGCTTCATAAAAGCTTCTTCCATATTGATCTCCGGCTCAAGCGGAACAGGAAAAACAATACTTGGGACGCAATTCATCATGGATGGCCTGGGAAAAAATGAACCCGGTATAATAGTTTCCTTTGAAGAGGATGTGGAGCAGATCCGTGCAAATTCGAAAATGTTCAACTGGAACCTGCAGGAATTTGAAAATAAAAATTTACTGAGAATAATATCTCCTCTGGAATATGATGCGTATGAACTGGCTCTCCATATAGAAGAAACAATTGAGAAAATAAAAGCAAAACGTTTACTGCTTGATGGAACAGGCAGGCTACAGAGGATGTTGCCCCAGTACGCACAATTACCTGAATATATGGGAACTATCAGCAAAATATTAAAGAATAAGAAAGTAACTGCAGTTTATACTAATGAAACCTCAAACCTGACAGGGGCAACGCAGATCACCGGAACGGGTATATCGCCATTTTTGGATACGGTCATACTTCTGCGGTATGTCGAGATAAAAAGTGAGATGCGAAAAGCCATATCAGTACTTAAGATGAGAGGAAGTGATCATGATAAGGAGATAAGAGAAATCGTAATCAACAAAAACGGGGCTGAAATCAAGCTTCCTTTCAGTGAATACTCAGGCTTATTATCAGGCAATCCTATTAAGCTTGCAACCCAGGCTTTTGTGGAAGCATTCAAAAAATAAATGTATTATGGATTTAGCTTTATTCTTAAAATTCTTAAATATCTATTCATGGGCAGTAGCAAGTATAATCATGATTCTTATGGCTGCGATAGCTAGATTTTATCAAAAGAAATTCGGGATACAAATGTATTATTATTTATATTTTATACCTGTAATTGTATTTTTTATTGTAGTCCTGCAAATAGTTCCCTTATTTGGCGTCGAACAAGAATTAATAGAATTCTTCAGCTCAGCGATTTCAGTTATTGCAGGCTATTTTCTATACGTGAAAATGGTGGGTATAAAATGAGCATATATTCAGGGTTGTTGGCTTCTGTATCTTTTCTCTTTTTTTCTTTAATACTGTTTTTCTTAAGCGTGATCAGCAAACGATTAGGTGAGGTCATGGGGCTCAGGAAATATTATTACCTTTATTATCTGGGAATTTTTTTTACGTTGTTTGGTTCGATAATCATGCCTCTCTCTTTAGATATATTGCAGGAAACACAATTATTAGGTTATGTTTTTTTTTCAATCGGAATGACTCTTGGTCTTATCGCCTCAATAAGATACTGGGGCTGGTTAATAATAGAATCTTTTAGAGGATAATTATAATGAAATATGCATTCTTATTAGTTTGTATATCTATTTTATTAATATCCGGATGTGTTGATAAAACGGAAAAAATAGACCTTAATGTAGTCCAAGAACCTGAAACCATAATTAACGATTCTGCGGTTAAAGTAGCAATTGCATCCGTTGTTTCCCCAAAAGAATCCTATGAATATTATGGAGATATGATACGATATATTTCGAAATCTCTGGGTGGTAATGTTAAAATAGTACAGAGAAGAAGTTATCAGGAAATAAATGATCTTATTGAAAAAAATGAAATTGACTTCGCTTTTGTTTGTGGCGGTGCATACATCAATGGAAACTCAGAATTCGGAATGAAGATCCTTGTTGCGCCGGTAGTAAATGGGAATACGACATACCATTCATATATAATAGTCCGGAATAATAGCAACTATACCAGTTTATCAGATCTTCGCAGCAAAAAATTTGCTTTTTCAGACCCATTGTCCAATTCGGGAAAACTTTATCCGACATACAGGCTTTACCTTATGAACGAGACGCCTGGATCATTCTTTGGAATCGATGAGCAGGGAAAGAACAATTCATTTTATACGTATAGTCATGATAATTCCATTATTGCAGTAGCCCAGAAAATTGCAGACGGCGCGGCAGTTGACAGCCTGGTGTATGAGGATATGAAGGAAACACATCCTGAAATAATAGAAAAAACGAGGATTATTGAAATCTCACCGCCTTTTGCCATCCCTCCGATTGTTGTTTCGAAAGATATAGATCCTTTCTTGGAAGAAAAACTCAGGAATATTTTCCTGAAAATGAATGAAGATGATGATGGAAAAGAAGTACTTGCCAGGGTAAAAATCGATAAATTCGTTAATCTTAATAACAATGCTTATGATTCTATCAGAGAAATGAGGAAAAGAGTTCAATGAGCAGCTTGCGCAGTAGGATTATTGTTTCCATGCTGGCAATTATTTTTTTGATCATGTCAGGTACGTTTTTTGTAATTCAGGACATAGAAGCCGGAATAATAGAGGGGGAGTTCAGGAATGAAGGATTCTTATTGGCAAATAACCTTGCTTCGGAAATAACAAATAATTTTCTTCTAAATGACTTTGTTGAATTAAAGAAATCAGTGGATAATGCAAAGAAAAACTATCCTGAGATCGAATATATTTTTGTTACGGATTCTCAGGGAATCGTGCTTATACATACGTTTGAGAGTGGGTTCCCAAAAGCACTCTTAAATCTTACAAAACCTGAAAATTCCAGGAAGGAGGAAATATTGGGGACCGGAAATGGAATTATACATGAGTTTGATGCTCCGCTTTTCAAGAATATTGGTTATGTTCATATCGGTTTGTCCGAAAACAATGTGAGGGCAAAAATATTTGATGCATCGCTTAAAATCCTGTTTTTGGCAATATCAGCTATAATACTAGGGGCAATACTCATCTATTTTATAGGAAAACGATTGACTGAGCCCATCCTTAGACTTAATGAAGGGGCAAAAAGAATAAACAACGGAATTCTTGACCAGAAGATAGAAGTAGGTTCAAATGACGAAATGGAGGAACTTGCGAAGACATTTAATGATATGTCTTCTAACCTGGATCATAAGATCAAAGAACTTCTGGCATCAAAAGAAAAAACAGAAGATGCTGAAAATTATCTTGAAACATTGTTCAATAACATTGAAGATGGTATTATTGTCATCAACACAAATCATGAAATCATCAAATTTAACAACTATTTTTTGAAGATGATAGGAATGAATGAAGAAGAAGTGATAGGAAAAACATGCCATGAATTGCTCTTCTCGTCTTTACCCCCGCAACAACAAAAAGAAAAATGCCAGGTCAATATATTAATGCAATCAAGAAAACCAATACGATTTCTTCATGAGACCCAATTCGGTGACAAAACCAAGATACTGGATATAAACTCATCGCTATTCCTGGATCAAAAGGGCAATTCAAACATTATAATGGTAATAAGAGATGTAACACACCATAAAGTTCTTGAAAATGAAATTATTGCTCGAAACCGTGAACTTACGGTACTCAATGAAATATCAAAGACTATCAGCGAAGCATTCGATATTGATATCATATTGTCCACGTCCCTTAAAAATATACTGAAATTAACAGATATGGAATGTGGGGGGGCCTATCTGATCGACGAAAAAACCGATCAATTTACCATGATAAATCATCAGGGTCAGGAAGGATGTCATGATAATTTTGAACTCAAAAAAACAACTGAAGTCCTAATGATAGCAGGTGTGAAAAATACCGAATCCTCAATTGATACTTATATTTCTTATGTAATTATTCCTCTTAAATCAAAGGATCATATTCTAGGAATAATATCAATCAATAGCAAGGAAAGTCATTTTTTTTCAGGCCGGGACAAAGAACTTTTCTCGGCCATAGGAAACCAGATCGGCGTAGCTATAGAGAATATCAATTTTTACAATAATATAAAAAATCTCAAAGAATTTAACGATGAAATATTGAACAATGTGAACCTTGCATTACATGTTGTTGATAGTGATCTCAGAATCCTTTCCGTAAATGATGAATTAATAAAACTTGGGAAAGGTATGATCAAAAAAGATGATCTTTTGAATAAGAATCTTCTTGATGTTTTTCCCTTCCTTACTGAAAAACGTATCGATCTGGAATATGATCATGTTATTAAGACAGGAGAAATTTTTCAAAGTGAGGAAAAAACACAATATTATGATGAAATTATCTATACAAGTACAAGCAAAATCCCTATCAAGAATAAGAACGGGCAGGTTGAAAAAATTATAACCATTATTAAGGATGTATCCAATCAGAAAAAACTTGAAGAAGAACTCAAGGACTCTTATGTAGAGCTCAAATTAACATATTCAAAACTTCAGGAACTTTACAAGATGAAAGATAATTTTCTTTCCAATATATCCCATGAACTCAGGACCCCGCTTACATCGGTTATCGGATACACTGAATTAATGCTTGAGGAGAATCTGACAGAACAGCAACGTCATAAGACCGAGATCATATTCAGGAATTCAAAACGGTTATACAGGCTGATAAGGGCGCTTCTTGATACCCAGATAATCGAATCCAGTAATCTCCAACTCACAAAAGAAACGGTAATCATAAATGAACTGATATATGCTGTGGTTGATGATATGAAGAACATCTGGGCCAGTAAAAATATACCTATCTCCATTAATATTCAGGATAATCTCATAGTTGAAGGGGATAATGAACGTTTGATGCAGGTATTTTCAAATATTGTGGAAAATGCCATTAAATTTACCATTACAGGTGAGATAATTATAAAAGGAGAAATAGACAACGGAAAAGTCCATATTGCAGTAAGTGACACGGGGATCGGTATTCCTGAAGACAGGCTTGAAAGGATATTTGACAGGTTCTACCAGGTGGATTCATCAAACAAACGAAAATTCCAGGGTGCAGGATTGGGTTTATGGATATCAAAGAAAATTATCGAAGCGCATGGTGGTAGAATATGGGCGGAAAGTAAAAATAGGGGGAGTACATTTCATATTTTATTGTAATAACTGGTGAAATGATGTGTTCAGATAAATCAACAAAAAAAGTTCTGGTAGTAGATGATGAACCCGATACACTCGAACTTGTCAAGTTGGTACTTGAGAGTGGGGGATTTGAAGCCATCCTGGCAAATAACGGGATAGAAGCCCTGGATCAAATTTCTGTGTCAGATCCTGACCTTGTACTTCTTGACATAATGATGCCGGATATGGATGGCTGGGAAGTGTTCAGGAAAATAAAAGAAAAAGACCCCAGTATTCCTATCGCCATTTTGACCGCAAAAGCGCAGAATATCGACAAATTGCTCGGGCTGCATGTCTTAAAAGCCGATGATTATATTACAAAACCATTCGGAAAAAATGAATTGATCGGCAAAGTAAAGAAATTGATCGGATCAACAGATAAGAAACAAATAATGACCATAAATTAAAATATTATTCAAAACAATAGAGAGATACCATGCAAGTACAAACAAAAGTAATTCCCTTTTATACCGAAGAGAGATGGCAGAACTGGATAATTCAGGTAAAAGAAAGCGGTTTCAAGATCGATGACCAGCAAAAAGGAGCAATTTTTGTTAATATGGAAGATGATGTGGTCCTTGCATGCCTGAAAATAATTGCAAAACTTGATAAGAATTTATTCTCAAAAGAAGAAGCACTTGGGCAGATTTCAGAAATCAAGGAAATAGTCCTGAAACAAATTGAACCCATTACTGAGGATATTGATATGATGATCGAATCCACACAATTATCGCTAATGGGCGTTTTTGCTTCATGTGAATGTTATATAGAGAAAGCTTTTGAAAAAACAAAATCGCTTAAACCTTTAATCAAGAAAGCAATAGAAGCCGAGAAAGAAGAGAATATGGGGGCAGTATTGGGGAATATTGCGGAGATCGGCGCTAACATCCTTGCCGGAGGAAAAATAAAAGATAAAGACCTTGAGGAGATTCCCGATGGACTTGTAGCTGAATGGCTTGACGGGATAGATTCGATCCGGGCTGCCATGATCGGGGATACAAGTTATCGAGACGATGAACCCGACGAAGGCACATAAAACATTGATGCTGATACACAAAATACTGGACCTTCCAGATAATGAGAATATTTGTTTTGTTGAAGAAAGCTACGCGTCTCTAAAGAACAATAAACTTACACTTGCGTACCTTGAAAATATCAGGAAAGATCCGGATGCCAGGATATCGGGGATAAAAGACGAAGATGGTAATATTATAGGTTTAGTTTTTTTTAATCCCGAATCCGAAGAATCAGAGTCATTCAAGGCAATTTTTACAAATATTATTTCATCAAGACCAATTCCAAACAATAGCAGCAGGATATTTTCCGGAATTGCCAACGATTTAAATTTGGAGCAATTATATAATACCACATCCCGGAAATTTATTGAAGCGGTAATGGAATATTTCTCTATTGAACTTGTAAACAGGCATTTATGTGAAAATTGCCACATAACCAAAGAACCCTTTAATATGACTTATATTGAAAGCAGAAATGCCAGGTTAAATGGAATTCTTGAAAAATATAAACTAAAGGGCGAGATACTGGAAATATGCTGCGGTAACGGTATGTCCACGCTGCCCCTGGTCAGAAACGGATATAATCCAATTTCTGTCGATTATGATAAATGCCAGATATGCCAGGGACTTGAACATAATGCACTTGATCCGAAAAGGACAATAGTAATTGATGCAACAAAACTATCCGAATTCTTCAGCGAGAATAGTTTTGACACAATCGTGGGCTTTATGCTTGGAACGATATATCCATTCAATAAAAGCATATGGGAAAAAATGATGACAGAAGCCGTGAAGCTTCTCAAACCTGAAGGAATGATCCTGCTGACCGTGAACAAAAAAGAAGAAATCGAAATCCTGAAAAACGTCCTTGAATTAAATGGGATACGTGGGGAATTAATTGATAATACTGATATTAAAGGCATTTATGATCAGTGGATATATGTAGGAAATAAATAAAATGCCGCGAGACAGAAGGGATTTTTTCTATAAGAAAGCAAAAGATGAGGGTTATCGCTCCCGGGCCTCTTATAAACTCAAACAGATAAATGAAAAATTTCAGATCATTAAAAAAGGAGATACCGTAGTTGATCTTGGCGCAGCGCCAGGAGGATGGCTCCAGGTGGCAAAAGAACTCTCCGGGGGAATAGTCGTGGGCGTAGATATATTGGCTATCGAGGAAATCGAAGGCGTGGATTTAATTAAAGGTGACATACGCCTGGATGAAACCATTGAAAAGATAAGGGAAAAGATCAAGTCTGACAGGGTTGATGTTGTTATTTGCGATGCTGCACCCAATCTTTCCGGAAGCTGGAGTTATGATCATGCTCGCTCTATTGACCTTTCAACCTCGGCTCTTGAGTGTGCGAGAAAGATCCTTAAAAATGGGGGAAGTTTTGCTGTAAAAGTCTTCCAGGGGGATATGTTTCCGGGATATCTCAATAAGGTCCGCGGGTTTTTTGGAAAGGTACAGGCTTTTTCACCTGTTGCATCCAGGAAGCAGAGCGCTGAGATATATGTTATCGGGAAGGAATTATTGACTGACGCGGTAAAAATCAATGGAGAATATCCTGTAAAGATAGAGGACATAGGTGCAAATGGGGATGGAATCGCCAGGATCAATGATTTCGTAGTTTTCGTAAAAGATGCAAAAAAAGGGGAAGAGCTTAATATCCGGATCAGATTCATAAAACCTAACTTTGCTTTTGGGGATAGAATAGATTGAGATCTTAGTTCAATATATGGAATTGAGTTATTTTTCCAAATACAAATGTTTATTTAGTTTAGGATTTAAACCGTTTTATTAGAAACCCCATGGAACTTGAAAAAATCGAGAAGATCCTTAAAAAGGAACCAGATGAAGCAGCTGAAGAATTATTGAAAGAGGTTGAAAAAGCATATGGTGAAGTACCTTATATTCTCAATTTTATGAGGCGATCGCCAGAGCTACTGGTAACCAAAGTTCTTTATGATAATGCCATAATCCGGGAATTTAAAAGGTTGGATGCAAAAACAATAGAACTTATTTCAATAGGTGTTTCAGCGGCTTTGCGATGCGATCACTGCCTAAAAATGCATATCAGGGTCGCACAGAGGCTCGGCGTGACTAAAGAAGAGATCTTTGATGCTATATTGATTGCGGGCACATTGTCCAATGCGTCAGTCCTTGCTGAAGGAACAAGAGCTATGGATACTGAAAACCTGAAAATTTCCGATAAAGAAAAATGTGATGTTTGCGGGATACCTGAAGAAAAATAAGATTAGGATTTTGGTTTTGTCCCAAGAACATTAATCATCCGAATAAGCTCGGTAAAAGCTGCTATTTCTTTTGAAATTACTTCGTCTTTTGTCATTGAAATACTCATCTCGCCGTCAACCGTGAGCATATCCGGCCCTCGTCGCACCAATCTGTCTTTCCCATCGTTCGTGAGTATTTTCTTGATCTCAGGGTCATGAACAAATGCCCTGCCTGGAAAGAATACTGTCTCCTTTATTTGTGATAAGTCCAATTCTATTATATCTTCGATTGTAATAAGGCACCCAATATCTTTTTTCACAGGAATAACATTTACGAGCCCGCCAAGTTTATCGAAGATTTCATGAATTAAAGGCGCTGCGACTTTACTTGTAAGAATTGTGGCTTCTTTTGTAATTCCAGGTAATTTAGATAATGCGTCCGGTTCGTTCCTTATAGCAAATGGCGACCCTATTTCAGGATCATAAAGCGGAGTGCCGGTTACACGAAAATCGAATTTATCGTTAATGTAGTCAACGATGGATTTGAACTCTGAAAGCGCGTGGGGGGTGACTTCTTCAAGGACAGGGGAATTATTTAGGATTAAACCCTGTTCGTTCGTATTGGCAAACCGCATGAGAATGAGACCTTTTACTCCCATTTCTTCAAGGTCCGTACAGGTTTCCAGAAGAACATCCTTGTCATTTACTCCCGGAATTAGTACCGTTGCAGCATAAACATCGCACTTTTGGGCCAGAGTACGAAGCGCAATGAGTGAATCTTCCGGCGTCTTATCATTCATGTATTTTCGCCTGAGTTCAGGGTCTGTCGCGAAAACCGTAAATGTTACTTCATTTACGCCGTGATCTATGAAAAATGCAGCATCTTCTTTATTCAGGCCTTTTCCGCTTGTGTATCCAAGATGTATTGGTTTTTTATATTGTGAGAGGAATTTGACAAGAGGTTTAAGTTCCGGATAGCAACTCACATCCCCTCCTCCACTCACATTGAATTTAGATACGTTCTTATTAAAGAAAACCGATTGTTTAACTTCCTGGGCTACCATGGACATAGGTTTAAAGCTCGAATATCCTTCCTTTACATTTTTGGTGCAATAATTGCATCCTTTCTGGAATGGCATGCAATATTTGCACCCTAACGCCGGGATTTCTCTTATACCCTTGAAATAACAATATCTGCAAAAACCACGGCAATCAAGTCCGGGACGCCCTCCGATGTCAGCAAGAATTTCCATGCCATCACGAAATGTCAGAAGGTCATTTAAACTTATTGCCCGAAATCACCACAATTATTAATATCAATAACTTGAATAAAGGGGGTAGATGAAAGAGATAAAGGCAACCGATATAGCAGGAAACCCTTTACAGATTGGGAATTTTGTCGAATATGCAAACACAGGTACCAGGGGTAATGTCACTGAAATCATATCAGATGATGAAGGTACATGGGCGCTTGTCGATAATACCGATCTTTACTATAAAACTGAAATTCTCAGAGTAGTCAAAAAAGTGACAGAGAAAGAACTCGGAGAGAGAATATTCTCCCGTGAGGAAATAAACGAAGCTCTGGAAAAACACAAAGAGGCCTCCAAAGCTGAAATGAGCGATGTCAGTGTAGAGAGCGGCGGATAAAAAAATAGGCAAATTATCTTGAATAGATAAATTGAAAAAATATTGAAAAAGCATGAAGCTTCGCCGTAATTTATTTTGTAATGTTTTATCATGATTGATTCGTAAACTTTAAGTACTTTAGAGGAATTGATAGGGTTGCAAGGGATTGTAATGGTTGTTCGATACAATAAAACACAATATGGTCGGGATGAATAGAACATAATAGACTTATTTTGGGTTCTATGCCCTACCATGTTGCAGTCGCTCGTTTGTTGTATCGCTTCCAAGTGAGCAATTTCTTGGAAAATAAGAAATTAGGAGGTAAATAAACGTGGCTGACACAATAGACCTATATAGCGACAGAGGAGCAAAACTCAAATCAGGCGTCGACATAAACGAAATAAGCCCGATGAGAAATGCCGCTATCAAGAAAATAGTCACCGGTATCAAGCGAACAGCAGCCGTTGACTTAGCAGGAATTGAGAAAACTTTAGCAACATCCGCAATCGGTGGCAAAGGTAGAAAGATTCCCGGCAGAGAAATGAAATTAGACATCGTAAAGAACGCAGCAAAAATCCAGCAGGCAGTTGCCGATATGGTAAAGGTAGACAGCGGAGATGACACCGTTGTAAAATCCTTAAATGGTGGAAAACAGTTAATTGTTCAGGTTCCATCCGCAAGAATCGATGTAGCAGCAGAATATGTATCATCATTGACCTGCGCAGCATCAGCAACAACACAGGCAATAATCAGTCAATTCAACATCGGCATGTTCGATGCACCAACCATCAA
>Ga0172443_1024_pt1 | contig 47783 bp, 49 predicted proteins | sample MayberryNE_Catta_6_FD_114741 | JGI IMG/M metagenome (GOLD analysis project Ga0172443, IMG submission 114741) | reverse complement strand
GCCAGTCAAAGAAAGGCCTGTAATGAATTGGCCATTAATTGTCGGTGTAATTCTCATTGTTAGTGCAGTAACGGTGTTCTATATCCGAAGATAGGGAAATCCGGTTAACCGGATTTCTTTCATCTTTATAGGGAACAAAATCTCAGACTTAGACACTTATAAATATATTTTATAATTATACAATCAGGCAGAAACAAATAGAGCAATATTTTCCATTCTTACTGGGGAAATACAAACGTTCGTGTCACCAGGCGCCATTAGGGATGCGTTGGCTTTTTTGTTGCAAATTTGTATGATCTATATCAATATGCTTTTAGTGCAGAAGGTGTTGTCCGAGAAAGAGTGGTTGGACAAAATGCAGCCGGAAGATTTCGCTTTATTATGGATACATCACGCCATACGGAGAGTTCCTGTTAGATATGAATAAACAAATAGATATTGAAGAAACAATCTAAATCACGAAGTGACCCCAGGATGCAGCAGCGCTGCTACTACCCCTAATTCGACAGAAAAAGAATTCCATGGTGGATTCTTCCACCATAGAGGTTTAAGTTTCGTTTGTATTTTCTAATCAGTTACCCTTTTCTCCATGCAAATCCGAGATATTGTGGGTTATACGAGCACCTGAATTTATTGACCTTCACAGTGTATGTCCCCGTAAACGCAGGTGTGAAATCCACAATCTCATAGGTATTGTCGTAACTGGATGAACCATCAACAAGTCCACCCGATGAATCATAGATACCCAAATCCAAGTCTGCGCCCGGTTGAGAAGCATAACTCACATAACTAGGATCATTGTCCCAAGCTATTGCTACACGAGTTTTGACACCTGCAGTGAGGGGCATGGTCGTAAGTGTGAGCGGAGAGGGCGAATCACAATTATAACCTATTCCACCCCAGTTGCCATTTCCTCCTTGAATAACATCGTCCGCTCTATCTGCCTGTATCTGACCCGCACCATCTTTTTCACTGAGGCGCGAAGCGCCTTCAATATTCTGCCATGCGGTTGTCATAATGATCGCCTTTACAACTTCAGGCCAGATTTCAAGGGCTGGCTGGCGCTGCATCAACAATGCCGCCTCACCGGCTACCATTGGGGCTGCAAAACTTGTCCCGCTACCGATATTGTCTATCCATGGATACGCATTCGTGGTACTGATGATATTCGTACCAGGAGCTACTACCTCTGGTTTTTCACGGTCACCATGAATAGATATGGGATTTTTCCAGCTTGAATACGGAGCAATTATATCGACCCCTCCAGGAGTGTTCAAATCATCAGAAGCACCCACCGCGATTACATTGTATGCCAGAGCTGGACTTGTTACATATCCGTCGCCAGTTGGATTATCTGGAAAATAAGGTTCGCCTCTATTTCCCGAGGAGAAAATGACTGTGCGCCAATTATTGATCACCATATTGTCATAAAACCGGTCCAGAGATGTCAACAGCCCATCTCCGGTCCTTGAACCCCAGCTATTGGTGAGTATCTTTGCACCCCAGTCTTTAGCCGCGGTCGACCGTGACATCAATTGATTGGTATCTCCGGTGCAAGAGCCTCCGACCCATAACGATGTTCTGGGTGTGGCGCCAAGGTATGATGGATTATTACTTTGAATGACCCCTGCTACTCCAGTACCATGCCAGTTAAGACATGAATACGTTAGATCCTGATACGCTATCGCAAGGTATGGATTGGCCGTTGCAACTCGACCTCCAACTTCGATCTCTCCTGTCTTGACACCAGAGCCATCTATACCGCGGTTACGGACAACATCTGCTTTTATAGTTGGAACAGCCACATTCAGATGGTTTTCAGCATTAACTTCACTAATTTGGACAACTTCAGGTAATTTTGCAACATCTGCAATCTGTCCAGATGTCAAACTTGCGTAAACCACCGGTGCAGATGTATCCGATGTAATGTCAATACCTTTCTTTTTCATTTTATCTTTAAATTGGCTTGTTGCTCCTTTCACATTTGCTGCTACACTGGCATTGACTCGCTGTAATAATTTATCAACTTCAGCTGATGCTGCTAATCGTTCCTCTTCTGTGAGCTGTTTGCCCCCTCCATTTAGCTTGGGACGCTCAATCAATGGGGAAATTGGTTGGGCTGCCAACCACATGCTTACTTCAAATTTCTCTGTTTTGCCATTTTTCTCTCTGAGGCGTTTTTCCATGTCCGGCGATATTTTGCTGCTGTTGGAAGCTTTGTCAGCCAATATTTCATCAAATTCCGTAGAGTCAACGAAATTTTCATCTTTATCCAAAACAACTCTTATTGTTTCACCGGATTTTTTATTTAAGATTTTAAATTCTTTATATGAATCTACCCCGGATGAACCAGCAATCTCAAGATCATTGATCGCTATTTTCTCGGTTTCAGCTGTCTTTTTCAATACTATGGTTTCCAGATTTTCTTTTGCTGCAATTGCCCCATTAATAAATAATATACTTATCAGCAGACAAGTAAGTGGCAGTAATAACCTACCATACCTTTTTCGATTTTCATCGCCTCTGTTCATAATTATACTCTTTTTCATTTTCTTATTCCTCCTTTAAAGATTGACGATAAATCGTCAGCCTATTCTATAAATCTACATGCGCATGTACATATATATTATCGTGATGGCATACGTATGGTATGCGTATGTATAACATTATGAAAGTAAACTGCAATGTCAATTGCTTGGTGGAATTAATTGAATAAGCACCGCCTCAACACTACAATCTCTACAAAACACTGGGAGATACTAAAAAAGCATACTGAGAACTTTGAGACCCAACAAAAGGTCTTAGAAGCTGCTCTGGAACGTTTAGATAATGGCTCAGAACAAAATTGTCCATTAAAACAGGTTTGTCCATTTCCCCAACAAGAGCATGAAGGAATACGTGAAGCTTTGAAGTCGGCTTGCATTATCCACAAAGATTTAGTTAAGGCTCTTATTGAAGCCTCAGATTTTGAGAGATTTAGTGGAGCAATTAGCAGCTATAAGCCAATAGAGCATCTGATAGCACATTATTACCAGAAGCCTTTACAAAAATGCAGTATGAAAGAGATTTTGGATGGACTTATTTTTTTTATTATGGCGGGAAACGTAACCGACTCAATTAATTATACAGATGAAGGCAACCAGTATATTTTAAAAGCAGTTCACAGTCTAAATTATAAATGTCCCAAAATGCTTAAATTTATTATTGAAGGTATTTTTGAAGCATACGGAGCGAAAACTGAAACCGAGATTTCTGAGAAAAGTCTTTTTATGAAAATTTACAAGATTGGGTAATATTAAACAAACAGGGCTAAAATTACATATAAGGTATTTACAGCCGGCTTCTACAGTAAGATAATGGCACTTTTCGGGGGGTTAGTCAAAAATACCCAAAATCGGGGCGATACCCTGATGATTTACACTCTCCACGGCTAAAGCCGGAAGATTCTTGTTTCGTTGACAAAAACTTGTTCCGGATTGTTGATATCCAAGCTTGATGTTGAGCGAGGAGTTGTAGTCTCCGGGCATAACAGAACCGCAATAGGGACATGAATGTATCCTTACTGAAAGGTCTTCTGGTACCGTCTTACCGCATACACTGCAATCCTGTGTAGTTCCTTTTGCTATGACGCAAACTGCATACTTACCAGCGTTTTCGGCTTTGTACAATACATAGTTCGCAAACTTACCCATGAAGCATCGAGTATAGCTTTTGATAGTCCTGTATTTCCGTTTTCAACCATTTCGGCTATGCTGGGTTCTCTCATGAACCAATGCTACTATCCTCTTCTGTTTCTTCCTGTTCTGGATGCCTTTCTTTTTTCTGGACAGCTTCCTGTGCTGTCTCCTTAATCTTTTTTCGACTTTCTTGAACTTGGCGATGATTATAGCGAGTGCCAACTTGAACAGGCCGCCCTTGCGAGGATAGAGCCATTCCTTCGCAAGATGGGAGGAGTGTTTTCTTTCGTTGGAAGTCAGTATCGACTTGAAATAAGCGATATGTATCCCTAGAAGATCTCTGCGGATCTAATACATAGTTGATTTTGTTATACCGTTCAGGTATGAACCGCCGTTTTGAAGAACCGGGACATCAGCATGGGATGCATGATGTTTTTTCGTTCATTAGGGGGGACAAAACAATATTATATCGGATAATTCTGAATTCAAACGATACCGATACATCATTAATTCAGGAAAAGCTTCTATCACGCATAAACGAAAAAATGAACCGGCTTAACTCACTTCGTCCTCTTCCAGCCGATGCTGTAAATAAATTACATGAAGAAATGAGGCTTCTGCATACATATCACTCAAATGCGATAGAAGGGAATACACTAACACTCCCAGAAACAAAACTTGTTCTTGAAGAAGCTGGAAAATATCGTATCAAGAATATCAGAATAACAGGCGCGGTCAAAACTCCGCCCGATTGGTCAAAGGTATTCACGCTGATGGACGAACTTATTGAAAAAGTTGATCAGTATAAAAGGCATCCTGTTGAGGTCGCGGCTCTCTTTCATCATGGATTCGTCAAGATCCATCCTTTCATAGATGGAAATGGCAGAGTGGCTCGCCTGCTCACCAATCTATATTTGATCGCCAAAGGTTATCCGCCGATAGTTCTTAAAATAGAGAATAGAGGAAAATATTATATGTCCCTGAGAGCTGCTGATGCAGGAAACCTTAGTTTATTTGTCAATTTTATTGCTAAAGCCGTAAATGATAACCTGATCTCAAAGAATTTGCTGAAAATACACCATATTCTCAAGAATACCTGAGTCTACGAGCAAGGCAAGGAGTTTTAGATGCGGCTAAATTAGGGAAGATATGGTATTCGACAAGATATGCAATAGAACAATATCTATCTGAACATGGCAAAAGATAATTGTTTATCATACCGCGGTCGTTCCTGTAAGATGCACACTACAATTATACAATAAAACGTCAATGAGCCTGAGGCACAGGCATGTAAGAATGAAAATCGGCAGAGTCCATTTTCATAGGAATTGATTTAGATGCAGGATAGATATCTAGTATTAGAGGAACCTTCCTATCCTAAAATGGGAACGTTTATTAACTGGTTGTGCACAAAATGGGGTTCAGTCCAAATAAATTTATTTACATAATTAGTGTAATAGAAATTGCTTTGTTGATAATATTACCGTTGATAATATTTTATCAACGTAGTAAATTGACACGTAAACAATATCCCTTTTTCACCTTCCAAGTCAAATATATTATATACTATATAAACTATATAAATACATGAATAATTTCGTGCAAAAGGATAACTTTTATATACGATGTACTCAATTATACATTAATGTACATAAATGTACAATGAGGTTTATGAAAGACTATATCCACAAACTCATCCTGAAACAGAGCCTTACTACGGAGGAGGCACAGCTTGCGATATCGAAAATATTTACAGATGCCACAGACTCCCAGATAGCAGCTTTTTTGACGGCATTGAAAATAAAAGGCGAGACACCTGCCGAGATCGCAGGGCTTGCCCTGGGCATGAAGAAAGCCGCCAATATCATAAGCCCTAAAGTCAATGGGACACTTATCGATACGTGCGGGACAGGCGGTGATTCAACCGGAACGATCAATGTGAGTACAGGCGCAGCGCTTGTGGCTGCAGCAGCAGGGGTTGCTGTAGCAAAGCACGGAAATTACTCGATAACTTCAAAATCAGGAAGTGCTGATGTGCTAAGAGAACTTGGGGTAAAGATAGACGCCCCTCCCGAACAGGTAGAAAAAACCATAGAAAAAGTCGGCATAGGATTCATGCTTGCCCCTGTATTCCATCCTTCTATGAAGCGTGTAGCCCAGATAAGGCGCGACCTTGGATTCAGGACCGTATTCAATATCCTCGGTCCGCTGACCAACCCGGCGAACGCAAAAGCTCAAGTTATAGGCGTCTTTGACAGCTCCTTATGCGAGCCAATGGCAAATGTCCTTAATATTTTAGGCACAAAGAGGGCGATTGTGGTCCACGGCAGCGGCATGGATGAGATTTCGACAACAGATGAAACATATATTGTAGAATTAAATGGCGGAAAAGTCACAAAATACACCATAACACCTGAAAAACTCGGCGTAAAGCGCGCCTCGATCGGCGATATTACAGGCGGCACCCCGGAAGAGAATGCAAGGGATATTGTGGAAGTGCTAAAAGGTAATAAAGGACCAAAACGGGATATCATTGCTGTTAATGCGGGTGCAGCACTGTTTGTGAGTGCAAAGGCTGAAAATCTTGCCGCCGGAATAAACCTGGCAAACCAGGCAATAGACAGCGGCGCAGCGCTAAGCAAGCTGAAGGAGCTTGTAAATGCTGCAGGTGAACCTGAAAAGCTTGCACGGTTTTTGTAATTGACGTAACAATGAAAGTTAAAATCTGCGGTATAAAAAGTGAACATGACCTTGCCATGGTTATAAATGCCGGAGCAGATGCTGCAGGATTTATTACCGAAGTGCCGGTTGATTCACCAAGGAAGATAACTCTTGCTGAGGCATCCGGGTTAATAGCACAGGTTCCGATCTTTATGACCTCTGTGCTTGTCATCATGCCAAAAAATGCCCGTGAAGCGGTCGAAATGATCCGCAGGGCAAGGCCAGCTGCGGTACAGATCCATAATTCGCTGCCTCTTGATGAACTCAAGGAAATAAGAAAAACCGGTGTAAAACTTATCAAAACAATCCAGGTTCCGGAACATGCCGATGCCGGGATGCTTCTGGATATTATAAAAGGTCTTTCAGGAATTGCTGATGCAGTTCTTCTTGATACATTTCTTGATGGTAAAGCGGGTGGAACAGGAATTGTACACAACTGGGAATTAAGTTCTAATATTGCTCTAAACGCAGGTCTGCCTGTGATATTAGCCGGTGGATTGAATCCCGCGAACATAAAAGACGCAGTAATGTGTGTCCATCCATATGCGGTCGATACGGCCTCCGGCGTTGAGACGGATGGAAGAAAAGATGAAAAGAAAGTGACGGATTTTATTAAAAATGCGAGGGTACTATGAAATTTGATGTTGGTAAAGCCGAATTCATGCATCTTGCAGAGGACAGACCTGCGATAATCCAGCTTAAAGCGATCGTGAAAGCTGATTGTTCGCCTTTAGGACTTTATGCGTCACTTGATAAGCATTGCGCATATCTTCTTGAATCGGTCGAAAAAGAGAAAAAACATGCCAGGTTTTCGTTCGTCGGGGCAGATCCGGATGCTATTGTTACGATCAAGAACCGCAAGGTATCGCTTGATTATTTTCACAGGACAAACCTGATAGGATTAATAGAATCTTCACTTTCTAAAATATGCGAGCTTAAAAATGGAAAAGAATACATATTAAAAGCCGGATTTGATACCATGGATGCCTTAAGATCTGTTTTTCCTGCATCTGGGGTAAAATTCAAAGGGATTGGTTTTGACAGGCAAACATTCCTGGGCGGTGCGATCGGGTTCTGTGCTTATGACATGGTATATGATTGCTGGCTGGACATCCCTCCCAAAAAAAGCCAGACACCTGATGCGCAGTTCGCGCTTACTACTAAAACCGTAGTTTTTGACCATCTCAACAACGAGACGTTTATTGTTATTACTCCATTCGTCCTTGACGGGGATGATGCGGAAGAGATTTACAATAAGGCTCTGGATGATGCGAATAAACTTGCTTCCATGATCGGATCCGCCAGAACCTTTGCTCCGGATAAAAATAAACCTTTAAAAGTCAAATGCAATATGCATAAGAGCGAATATGAAGAAATTGTCAGGAAAACGAAAAAACATATAATTGACGGGGACATTTTCCAGGGAGTACTTTCGCGGCGTTATGAAGTCGAAACAGGGCAAACACCTCTTGAACTATATACGGCGCTTCGAAGCGTAAACCCAAGCCCGTACATGTATCTCTTCGAATTTAATGGGACAGCAATTATCGGAGCAAGCCCCGAGACATTAATGTCCGTACATGACAGGAAGATTATTATCAATCCTATCGCCGGCACCTGTCCGCGTGGAAATACCCCCGCTGAAGATGAGAAATTAGCACGGGAAATGCTTGATAGTGAAAAAGAGAGAGCAGAACATGTGATGCTTGTTGACCTCGGAAGAAATGATGTGCGGATGGTCTCAAAAAGCGGCACTGTAAAAGTTGATGATTTCATGTCTGTTATAGAATATTCCCATGTCCAGCATATAGAAAGCACGGTATCCGGGGAACTTCGCGACGAATGCGACCCGTTCGATGCCACACGTGCCATATTCCCTGCCGGGACGCTGTCAGGCGCGCCCAAAATCCGTGCAATGGAGATAATACATGACCTTGAGAAAGATGCCCGCGGTATATACGGCGGCGGCGTGGGCTATTACTCATGGAACGGAGATGCTGATTTTGCTATCGTAATAAGGACGATAATCAAGAACGGAAGAAAAGCTATAATACAGGCAGGCGCCGGTATAGTTGCAGATTCTGATCCCGAATATGAGTATAATGAGACCGAGCGCAAGATGGCTGCCATGATAAAAGCCATAGGAGGATTATGAAAATCCTGTTCGTGAACAATAAAGATTCATTTGTATGGAATCTTGTGGATTATGTGTCCGTATTCGAACCCGATACGGTAGTGGTTCCCAATACAATTTCATTAAGCGAAGTAAAGGCCCACAAACCTGATGCCATTGTGATATCCCCGGGTCCGGGTCATCCGTCAAACCCCAGGGATATCGGGAATTGTCTTGATATTATAACAGGATCAACCGTTCCGCTGCTTGGCGTGTGTCTTGGCCACCAGGCGATAGCTGTAGCCTTTGGCGGTGAGGTAAGTCATTCCCTTTCAGGCCCGCTGCATGGGAAAACAAGTCCTATCAACCATAACGGCAAGGGGATATTCCGGGGATTACCCGATCCCCTTATCGGAGGGCGTTACCATTCACTTGCTATAACAGGATTGCCGCAGGAGCTTGAGGTGACAGCACATACGAAAGATGGGATCATTATGGGAATCAAGCATAAAGAAAGGCCGATATTCGGCTTGCAGTTCCATCCCGAATCCGTACTCACGCCGCAGGGTTTGAAGATAGTGGAGAATTTTTTGAATCTCGACATTGTGTGATCATTATAATAATTATTATTCATACGTAAATATAGATGATATTATATAATTGTAATTCCAATATTAAATTACAACCCCATTATTAAAACAGGAGGAAATTTATGGAAATCAAATCCGTATCAGGGTGTGCTATCGGTAAGGGTTTATTTGCTTCCACATAATATAGTCAGGATGGAAAATCATGAATCCGGAAAAAAATATTAAAGGCAGCAAGACTGAGAAGAATCTTCTTGCAGCTTTTGCCGGGGAATCCCAGGCAAGGAACCGTTATACATACTTTGCAAGTACAGCAAAAAAAGAAGGTTTTGAACAGATATCTGCGATCTTTCTTGAGACAGCAGAAAACGAAAGAGAACATGCAAAGGTTTTCTTCAAGTACCTACAGGGCGGGGATGTAGAGATAACAGCAGTGTATCCTGCAGGAATTATCGCGAAAACTGCAGATAATCTTTTTGAAGCCGCAGAAGGAGAAAAACTTGAATGGGGGACACTTTATCCAGAATTTGCAAAAATAGCGGATAAAGAGGGATTCCCTGAAGTATCCGAGTCCTTTACGGAAATCGCAGAAGTCGAACAGTTTCATGAAATGCGGTACAGGAAGCTGATCAATAACTTAAGAGAAGGATCGGTATTTAAGAAAAAGGAAAGTATAAAATGGCACTGCAGGAATTGCGGCTATATCCATGAAGGTATGGAAGCCCCGCATGTATGCCCTGCATGTAAGCATGCACAGTCCTACTATGAGGTACTCGCAGAAAACTGGTGAATAAATGATAGAATACAATGGATTGTGATATCGAATCCTGTAAATCGCTTTGCTGCCATAGCTGCGCCGTGCTGACCGGGATCGAAGTTTCGGAGCTGATCGCGAACGTCAAGAAAAAATACGCTCTCGAACTTGAATCCAGGAAATTTTTCCGGGAAGTGAAGGGGCAGCACGGTTCATATTATGCTATTAAAATGATCAAAGGACAGTGCATCTTTTTAAATAAGGAGAACCGATGCCGCATATATATGTGCCGTCCCAGGCTGTGCGAATTATACCCTGTTATCGATATAGATAATATGGATAAGCGATGCCCGATAGCAGATAGTCTGCCGGCTGGGATCATAGCCGATTTGAAGAAGCGGTATGCAGAAGAGATTGATCAGGATATAAAAGCTGAACAGACATTTCTGTTTGTATGATTTATTCCTGCATTACGCTCAAGTACTGCGGTGGGACCTCCTCCGCAAGTACAATATTTTTAGTAGCAGAGAGCATGGTCACTCTTTCATTCTGTGCCAATTCGGCATTTATGACAAGTAACACCGGGTCTTCCGTATGTATTTTCGCTACTTCTTTTGCTTTTTCAGGTGATGTACTCAGATGTACATACCTTTGCTTCATGGGTTTTATCCCTTTCTCAAGCAGAATATCCACTTCTTCCCTGCTTGCCCCATAATACAGCTCAGGAAGGATATTTTCATCATAATCAAGGTCAACATCCACGGAATGACCATATCGCGCCCTGATTTTTGTTACTTTTATTTCGTACCTGCCTTTCTCATCCGACTCGATGATCGAAAAAAGCTTTTCCTTATTCGACCATTTATACCGGGTCATCATGGCATCTACAAGCACATTAACATCTACCCAGCCGTGCTGGTTCATGGCAAGCCCCAGGTCATCAGGGAAATGCCGCAATGCACCTGAGATGAAACGGCCAAGCCTTTCTGTCTGCTCATCATTAAGTATGAGCGTGCCTGCCGCACCGCATGCGCATGTGTCGCGTCTAAAAAACCCGTGATTCTGGCATTTCTTGATCATTTATAGTGTGTATAGGAATCAATTTGTTATATAATTTACCAAACATCCTATCTTTTAACCTCTACGATTTTCATTGAATAACCTTTCCTGCAGGGCTCACTGATCTCATCAATGACTTCTACTATACTGAATTTGTCACCTGCATGAAGACCGGAAGGCCGGCAAAGGAGATAATTTTCGCAATCCTGGTTGTTGCAGGAGGGCAGCTCAAAAACTATTTTTGAACCCTTTATTGCTTTCCTGGATTCGATAGCCATCCTGATAGGGGCTTCTATGACTTCTACCGCAAACACACCTGAATCATGCACAAAACACTCAAGCTTTGCCGAGTTTCGAAGGTTCACTATCTTATACCTGCCTCCGGGGTTAAGGCTCAGACAAGTTTTATTGAATTTACATGATTGGCATTCTTTTGCAGCGCTTCTAAAAACAAATTCATTCCCTACTTTTGCAAGCTTTGTTCCTATCAATGTTATTATTGTATCCGATTCTTCCATATAATTTCACCTAATTTTATACTGATATTTATAATTTTATCATGGTTATATTACTTTTGTAATCTTCGCAACTTTTTCTGCTGCTTCCCGCGTTAATCCCGTACCAAGTATAGTATATCTCTCCGGACGGATATTATGGGCATGAAGGATTGCTTTTATGATATACTCTTCCTCTATCCCGAGTTCGGAAGCGTTTGTGGGTGCTCCTATTGTCTTTAAGCATGTCCTGATCTCCTGCCAGTTCCCGCCGTGAAGGTACATCATCATAATAGTTCCTACACCGCACTGCTCCCCGTGCAGCGCCGGATGAGGGGCTATTTCATCAAGTGCATGGCTGAATTTGTGCTCAGATCCGCTTGCAGGGCGGGACGATCCTGCAATACTCATGGCTACACCGCTTGCTACAAGCGCTTTCATTACAGTCCATGCTGATTCTTCAAGACCGGGTTTAATCAGTTCGGCTGAGTCGATCAGGATTTTTGCAGTGAGCTTTGAGATTATTGATGCATATTCACTGAATGGTTCATCGCGAAGCCTGTAGGCAAGTTCCCAATCCCTTACTGCAGTATAGTTGGAGATGATATCGCCGCATCCTGCTGCAAGCAAGCGGTAAGGGGCTGCTGCAATAACAGACGTATCCGCAACGACTGCAAGAGGGGTATGTGCTGCTTCCGAGACCGTTTTATTATCCCGGATTATAGACGCTCTCGATGAGACAATACCATCATGCGATGCCGCCGTCGGGACACTGATAAAAGGAATATTGAGGTGCATTGAAGCAAGCTTGGATATATCAATTGATTTTCCCCCGCCAACACCCATCAGGAATGAAACTCCAGCCTCGATGGCAAGATCCTCAACTTTTTTAACCTCATCAAGTGTGGGTTTTTCAACTATTATCGTATTAACATTAAAACCCGAATCTTCAAGTGAGACTGCTGCCGTTTTTCCCGCTGCCTTTAGCGTTGTGGCCCCGGCTACTATCAGTGCGCTCCCATTAAGTTTAAGGTCTTTACAAACCTTACCTGTGTCATTGATCACACCATGACCGACAACGACATTCCTGGGCAGCTGCATCCATCTGTTTTTATGATTTTCTTTTATATCTTTCATAAGGTTACAATATGAGTATAATAGATAGCTTCTGGCATTATATAGATAAGTATTACTTAAGAGGCATAATTAACGACACATCTTATAATGCTGTGGATACGCTCACTTATGCAATCGTGCTTGGTATAAGCCTTTTTGGAGTCTTAAAGTTATTGGAAAAACTCAACGTGAAGATTGATACACGGTTCATGATTTCCGTAACTCCCTATATCGTTGCCGGCTCATCTCTTCGCGTGATGGAAGATTTGAGTATGTTTACTCCCCCGTTAAGGTACCTATTTATAACACCCATAATCTATTTTTTCATGTTTGCGGTAACTGTGAGCATTCTTGCTATTGCAATCGGCCTTGAACGAAAAGGAAAGATCAAGGATTACCATATATTTTTCGGGTATGCCGGAGCAGCATGGACATTAATAAATCTTGGAGTCCTGCTGATGGTCGGCAGCATAGAGAATACATATCCTGCTGCTGTTATATTGGTTTTAGGCATATCTTCCACAGGTATTATTTATTTTATATCCCGTCTATTCGATTTTACACTTCTTACAGACAAAATAAATATATCTATACTTTTTACCCATCTTCTTGATGCTTCATCTACGTTCATCGGGATTGACTGGCTAAATTATTATGAAAAGCATGTTGTTCCGACTTTTTTCATAGATCTTGCAGGAAATTTTACTGACCATCCATCGGTGGTTATGTTTCCGCTTAAATTGCTGGTGTTCATACCAGTTTTATATATGCTTGATAACAAATTAGCAGATGAAAAAGAAAAAAAATTTATTGGTATTATGAAACTTGCAATATTAGTGCTTGGCCTATCACCCGCTGTTAGAAACACACTCAGGATACTTGTGGGAATATAAAATGCGAAAAAACATTAAATACATGAAATCTTCATGGAAATATATTCTTATAGTGACGGGCATTTTTGTCATTTCGCTGATCGCAGGATTGCTTTTATCTTTGCAGGATGTTGGCCTTCCTGAAAACTATCTTGAGGCTTTAAGGGAATCTTTAGGCTGGGTAAAGGATCTTCCCCCAATAGGGATAGTCCTGTTCATTTTCCTGAACAATGCGGTCAAAAGCCTGTTCGCGATTGTGCTTGGAGCAGGATTTGGTATCATTCCTATCATTTTTGTAGGGGTGAACGGGCTAATAATAGGTCTGATTGCACGTGAAGTTTCAAAGGAACAGGGGATTATTTATGTACTTGCAGCACTTGTGCCGCATGGTATTATCGAAATTCCCATGATACTGATCAGCGCTGGCCTGGGGCTTCGCCTTGGTTTTATGATGTATCTTTCACTTAAAGGGGAAAAGAAAGATATGAAGTTTGAGTTAGTTGGGAGTTTACGCTTATTTATAGGGGTAATAATGCCTCTCCTGTTCATTTCTGCAATAATCGAGACTTTTGTGACCCCGTTAATTATTTATTTTGTTTCCGGGTAGGAAACCTGGCAGGATTCACAGCTATCATATATATAGTACCACCGCTAAATCAGGAACCATGCCCTATTATCTTGGCGAACTCCTGTTATACTGGTGTCATTCCTGCAATCTTCCGGTACTGGGAAAAACCTGCGCTTGCGGCTCGGTGACAAAGAAAATCGAAATAACGCCTCCAGGCGACATAAGACCTGCATTCCCGTATGATATATACCTTATCAACAGGGTCATTGAGAAGCAATTCGGCCTCAGGCTAATCCCGCAGGGTCATCTTACAGTCCTGAACAAGGCTCCTTATGAGGACAGGATGGATGAAGTGATATTTGATGGCGCTGTCATGGGTTCTATTCGCTTTGAACTTGAGAAAATGGATTGGGTATTCATCCCAAGGCTTGAGGGAGCAAGGCGTCTTGCGAAGGGAACAAAATGTATAGTTGTCGATAGGGGTGCTGTTAATTATATAATTAAAGGAGCGTCTGTTCTCGCACCGGGTGTTAACGATGCCAATCCCGGTATTGTAGAGGATGACGAGGTAATTATCCTGACGCCGGAGAACGAAGTGATCGCTGCCGGAAGAGCAAGGATGAATGCAGCAAGAATGCTCACTCATGAAAAGGGTATGGCCGTAAAAACACGCTGGAACGATGAACCGCATGCACCTGTGCAATCCAGAGAACAGGCAAAAACATGGGACGATGCAGTGCAGGCAAATATTCATATCCTGCGGACAAAGGAAGAGAAAGCTCACAGGTTCATAAAAAATGTAGTGGATACCTCAAAAAGGCCTGTGACAGTCTCATATTCAGGCGGAAAGGACAGTCTTGTAACACTACTTCTTGTGCATGATACCTTAACTGAGTTTGATATCCTGTTCGCAGATACGGGTTTGGAATTTCCTGAGACCGTAGATAATGTGAAACAAACAGCAATTGAGCTTTCCTTGCCTTTGAGAATTCATTCATCCGGAGACTCGTTCTGGCAGTCCATAGATCATTTCGGGCCTCCCACTGTGGAGGCAAGATGGTGCTGCAAGGTATGTAAGCTGGGAGCTATCACACAGGTTATCGAACAGAATTATGAAAACGGCTGCCTGACATTCATAGGCCAGCGAAAATATGAAAGTGAGATCCGGGCTAACAGCGATCACATCTGGAAAAACCCTTCGGTGGGAAACCAGATCGGAGCCACCCCGATACAGAACTGGACTGCACTTCATGTCTGGCTGTACCTTTTCTGGAAAAAAGCAAAATACAATCCACTCTATGAGGAGGGGTTTGACAGGATAGGATGCTGGCTTTGCCCTTCGGCAAGCATGGCTGATTTCTTGCGCCTGTCTCAAATTCATCCCGAATTGAGCGAAAAGCTTGAAAAATACCTGAAAGCATATGCTTCCCGTAACGGGTTGTCCGATGAATGGGTAAAATACGGCTTCTGGCGCTGGCAGTTACTCCCCAGATCAATAGGCATGATCGCAGAGAAGATGGGTATAAACATTGTCCCGAATAGTGAAAAAAAACCGGCCCGATTCGCTCTCACCGTCGGATACCGTCCCTGCAAGGCAGGAGGCATCACAGCAGAAGGCAGTTTCGGCACACCTTTGAATCTCTCGCTTATTGAAGAAACAGGTTTCCTGAATATGATCGGTGAAACAAATTCAACTGATGGCGTGATCCTTGCTTCGCAAAATGACAATAATGTTCATGTATATGCAAGCGGGACAGTGGTCGCAAGAGGCGGGAACGAGGATGAGGCAAGACAATTAATAGAATTCACAGAAAAGACGATACTGCGAGCAGTATTATGCACCGGATGCGGTGTGTGTGTAGGCCAGTGTACGGCGCGGGCCGTACGTGTCAACGGGACTGCAAGAATCAATGATAAATGCACCGGATGCGGAAAATGCACATGGTCGTGTCCTGTTGTAAAGTTTAGGTAAAATACTGTATTGCCTATTTCGATAATCTTATTATCTATAATGTGTATGTAGCGTTACTTCTGCGTGCCAAGGTGGCGGAACGGCTACGCAATCGCCTGCAGAGCGATTACAATCCGGTTCGACTCCGGACCTTGGCTTCTTTTTTTCAATAAAACTCACTTTAAGAAAAGAGATACTATAAAAGGAAGAGATCAAAATGAAAGAAGAAGATATTAAAAAAAATGTGCGGGAAGGCTATGCAAAAATAGCAATAAAAGGGAAATCATGCTGTTCTCCTGTGACTTCATGCTGCGGGAGCGAAGGGCGCGCTGTAGAAATAAGCAAAAAAATAGGCTATGGGAACGATGAAATCGAATCTGTTCCTGAAGGTGCCAATCTTGGCCTGGGTTGCGGGAATCCTGTAGCTCTGGCTTCGTTAAAGACCGGTGAAGTTGTTCTTGATCTTGGTTCCGGCGCCGGGTTTGATTGTTTCCTTGCAGCAAACAAAGTGGGGGCAGAAGGAAAAGTCATAGGTGTGGATATGACTCCTGAAATGATAGAAAAAGCAAGGGAAAATGCAAGGAAAGGGGGCTATGAAAACGTGGAATTCAGGCTCGGTGAGATCGAAAACCTGCCTGCTGCGGATAATTCTGTTGATGCTGTCATATCCAATTGTGTCATTAACCTGTCTCCTGATAAAAAGCGGGTATTTAATGAGGCATTCAGGGTTCTAAGACCCGGAGGAAGGTTGATGGTTTCTGATATTGTATTGTACAAAGAGCTTCCGGATGTCATTAGAAATTCAGTTGAGTCGTATATAGGCTGTCTTTCAGGCGCGATAAAAAAGGACGAATACATACAATCAATAAAAAGCGCGGGATTTAAGGATGTCAGGGTAATGGATGAGACAAAATATCCCATAGAGTTTATGGTAAATGACCCGACAGCACAGGCAATCATTGAGAATTTCAATATCCCCAGGGAAGAGCTAAAAAGCATAGCTGATTCTGTTGTGAGTATCAAGGTACAGGGGATGAAATAATTCAATCACAGAAACATATTTTATAAAGAAATCCCATGTAGCACCCATGTCAAACTTCCCATCTGATAAACCCGTTCTTGTTACCTGCGGGCTTCCTTATGCTAACGGCAAATGCCATATCGGGCACCTGCGTACTTATGTTCCCGGTGATATATTTGTACGGTCGCTGCGAAAACAGGGGCAGGAAGCCGTATTCGTGTGCGGTTCCGATGCCCACGGCACCCCGATCGTTGTAAATGCAGAGGAGCTAAAGATCACCCCAACAGAACTTGTAAATAAATATCATAAACATTTCGGAAGTATTTTCAAAGCGATGGAGGTTGAGTTCAGCGTCTTCGGTAATACCGATTCTCCCACAAATCATGCAAGGACAAACAGCATTGTGGAAGCGCTGATCGACAGGGGATATGTATATCCGCAGGTTATACGGCTTGCATACTGTCCTTATGATAAGCGATTCCTTCCAGACAGGTATGTTGAAGGTATCTGTCCTTACTGCGAAAAGCCAGCACGCGGCGACGAATGCGACCAGGGATGCGGAAAACACCTTGAACCCGGGGAGATCAAGGAAGCAAGATGCCGGATATGCGGGAATCCTGCAGAATACCGTGAGCAGGAACATTTCTTTTTCAAGCTGTCGTCTTTTGGCGGCTTTCTTTCTGACTACCTGAAAACATTAGGGGGCACATCCAATGCAATCAACTATGCAAAAGAATGGGCAAAGGAACTTAAAGATTGGTGCATCACAAGGAATCTTGAATGGGGCGTACGGTTCCCGGGCCATGAAGACCTTGTTGTATATGTATGGGTGGATGCGCCCATAGGTTATATCTCGTTCACTGAGGAATGGGCGAATAACACAGGCGGCGACTGGGAGAAATACTGGCGCCGCGATTCGCGTATCATTCATTTTATAGGCGAGGATATCACTTACCACCACTGCATCTTCTGGCCTGCGATGCTAAAAGGCGCAGGTTACACCCCGCCATGGGCTGTTGTAGCGTCAGGTATGCTGAAGATCGATGATAAGAAGTTCTCAAAGAGCCGGGGCTATGTTGTTTGGGTGGATGAGGATTACCTTGACCATGATTTCCATTCCGACCTTTTGCGGTATTACATTGCGAATTACACATCTCATACAAAGGAATTGAACTTCTCGTGGAAGGTTTTCCAGGATAAGGTCAACAATGAACTTGTGGGAGCGCTTGGCAATTTCCTGCACAGGACACAGCATTTTGCTCAAAAGAATTTTGGCGCAGTCCCGGATAACAGGATCGATGATGAAATCCTTGAAAAAATCAAAGCCACGATTGAAACTGTGGTTTCGGCTTTCGATGAATATGAATTCAAGAAAGCTACAGATGCAATGATGGAACTTGCTGCATACGGAAACTCCTATTTTCAGTCCAACGAGCCCTGGTCGCTAATAAAGACAGATAAAGCTGCATGCGCACGCGTTATAAAGAACTGTCTCCAGATAGGAAAGGCGCTCATATTGCTGTTTGAGCCAGTTCTACCCGGAAATATGGAAAAGGCATGGAAACAGCTTGGACTTACAGGTGATGTTCACAGCGCCCTGTTTGAAGAAGCCCTTATCGAGATACCGGCAGGTGACTTAAGAGTACCACAGATATTATTTACAAAAATTGAAGATAAGAAGATCAAGGAAATGGAATCGATCCTTGATAAGAGGATCAAGATCGCAATGTCTAAAGAGAAAAAGCACGATGCAAAGGCAAATGGAGTAAAAGAAGAAAAGACTGAAATAACATACGAAGAGTTCCAGGAACTTGATATCAGGATCGGGAAAATATTATCTGCAGAAAACATCAAAGGTTCTGATAAACTGCTGAAATTAGAAGTGGATATCGGAGAAAAGCGCCAGATCGTTGCCGGGATAGCAAAATCACATAATCCTTCCGAACTTGTAGGACGGATGGTCGTGGTAATGGCAAATATGAAGCCTGCAAAACTCTTTGGTGTTGAGTCGCGGGGAATGGTGCTTGCGGCTGATGTAGATGGAGCTGTGCTTCTGATGCCGGAGAAAGAAGTTAAGGAAGGAACAAAGGTCAGATGACCTTCTTTATGCATCGGAGATAAAGGGGGCATTGCGGAAACATCGGAGGGGATGGATGCGATGCCGCTGCCCCATTGGTAATATAAATCTCTTTACTTATAAATATTTTCCATGATCCTATAATCATATCATCATAAAAAATTGTTGTGTTTACATTCCGAATTTTTTCATCATTTTCTGAATGTTGAATTTCCCGCCGCCGCTCATACCTTTTATGGTCTTTTGCATCATTTTGTGGTATTTCAGGAGTTCGCGCACCTCATCATATTTTGTCCCGGACCCCCGCGCTATCCTTGTAATCCTCGGGCTGTTAATATGTTTCGGGTCCTCAAGCTCTTTTTCTGTCATTGAATCCATAATGTACTTGTATTTTTTCATTTTTTCCTGGGTAACAGCGAACATATCATCCGAGACTTTCATTCCCAGTTTTCCAAGCGGTATCATGGACATGACCTGTTTAAGAGGACCCATTTTGTTAACAGCTTCCATCTGTTTGTACATATCCTTAAGAGTAAATTTCCCGCTGAGCATCGCTTCCATATCAAAATCTTCGGCTTTGAGGGTCTCCTGGGCCTTTTCAAGTAAAGATTTGATATCTCCCATTCCAAGAAGACGTGAAATGAACCTGTCGGCCTCGAATCTCTCAAGATCATCAGGAGTTTCGCCGATACCGATAAAAGCAATAGCTGAATCGGTATCCGAAACTGCAGATAAAGCCCCTCCACCTTTTGCTGTTCCGTCAAGTTTTGTTATTACGACACCTGTTATCCCGATAGATGCATTGAAAGCTTTTGCCTGGTCGCTTGCCAGTTGTCCCATAGCTGCATCAAGAACAAGGAACCTGTGGTTCGGTCTGGCAACCTGATTAATACCTTCCATTTCTTTAATAAGGTCGGTTTCAAGCGCATGCCTCCCTGCCGTATCAATGATTTTGACATCAAATTTTTCAACAGCCTTAAGTCCGCGCTGTACAATACCGGCTGCATCCTTTACATCTTTTTCCCCATAGAAAAAAACGCCGCTCCTTTCGCAAAGGGTCTTAAGCTGGTCGTAAGCTCCAAGCCTGAAATTATCCGCACATATGACAGCTGTTTTTAATCCTTTTCTCTGGAAATAGCGAGCAAGTTTAGCAGTCGTTGTGGTTTTTCCGCTCCCCTGGAGCCCTACCATCATAATAGTCTGGGACTCAAGCCTGATATCTGCGCTTTTTCCAAGTATATTTATCAATTCCTGGTAAACGATACGTATCACATGCTCTCTTGGATTCATGCCGCTTGGCAGTTCTTCCTTAAGTGAGCGCTGTTTAATTTTCTGTGACAGCGCCATTACATGCTTAACATTCACATCCGCCTGAAGCATGGCGCGCTGAATATCCCTCACTACCTCATCCACTATCTTTTCATCGATTCTGCCTGCTCCGACCAATTTCTTAAGTGCGTCCTGAAGCGAGCTTCCAAGTTTATCCAGTACCATGTTTCCTTCCCATTCTTTTGATTTCAGTTAAAGTTGTACTCAATTAAAGCAAAGTAATGTATAATTAAAGGATAGATATATAATAATTCCGATTGTTACAGATAATGTATGAGTATAGAATATACAGGAATTAATAAAGAAACTGTAGCTGGAGAGATCAAGAATTTTCTTGATTCTTGCCCTGAAGATACGGTATTTAAGATGATCATTAATTCAAAAAGGGGTTATTTCCGGTTAAAAATCAAGAATGCCAGTAAGAACCGGGTAAAAACATTAATCGGGAAATTAAGAAGAAAAAAGCTTTGAACTCAAATTCTAAGTATATCAAAGGCAATGTCCCCTAGTGTCACGTCACCTCTCAAGAGTCGGATAAAGCCTTGATAATTTAATCCGTAAATCCTGACAAACCCAATGTCATCGATTCTTCGGTCTTAACACTGTCCTGTAAGCACATTCAACTCATTCTCAGGGACCATCTCGCAAAACCCTCAGGTGGTTCGCTGCAACTCAGTGCAACCAGGTAGGCTTCAAAATCTCTATCAGCTTTTCTTTTGTAGATGCAGCTCCTTTTTTCTTTGTAAGAGCAGCATCGATACTTTCCATCACAAACCGTTTCTTTACGCGATCAATCTTTTTCATACTTGTTCCAAGGACACGGGCAATTACTTCGTTGGTTGAGCGTTCAGTTTGAAACTCACCTTCGTCACATCCAAGCAGAATTTGAGCATTGAGAATTTTACTAGTTCCTATGGCAATTATTTTGTTAATGTCTCTACCGTGCAGGGATTTCCTGTGTGCAGCTAATTTCCTTTCGAGTTCTGCTATTTCGCTGCTCGTTTGCTTATAACGATTCGATCTTTTCCACTTCTTGTTACCCTTCTTAACCGTACCATTCTCGTTATAATTTTGAGGATTATTTGCTCTTCTCTGCCTGTCCTGTTTCCGCTGTAGTCTTCGTTTCTCTTTTTGTTTAGGAACGATCTCATTGCAAAACTGTTTCAGTTCAGCTTTAGTATCCCCGACAATAGCGACGATCCGGCAGTATTTGATCTTATGTTCAGGTTTTAAGCCATAGGCGATGACTTCGTTAGTTTCATCGATCATGCACGGTATTTCCAGACCCGACCAGTATAACGTATTCGTATTATAGATCAAGTCTTTTCAGGGCTTCTCCAAGTCTTCAATAGCTTTATACCCTTATCTTTGCATATTAATCTGTGTAATTAGGGGTTAAATATGTATAGGACTACTGAACTAACAACAGATAAGTTTAACAAAGTTGAACTGGGGTTGAAATGTATCAGGGATTTGAACCTGCTTGATGATTTTTTTGATGATACCTGGAAAGAGGGGACAGAAAAGTTCCTGGATAAATATGAAGATAAGAAATCATTTTATGATCTGCCCCTGGAAAAAACAGCTGAAACCCTAGAAAAAGTAACTGAATGGTTCGGGGATGATTACGGGCTGGCTGTGATCGATGGAGAATTCTGGATGGTTGCCGTGGGCAGTGTAGATGAAGGCGGAAATAAGTGGTGGTTCAAAATGAGACTCAAAACCGATGATATAGAGACTGCTCGAAAAGTTATTTTACTGGATAAGTGCAGACCGAGGAGATATTAAAATTGTCTGGTTATGATGTGATTGTTGTAGGAGGAGGAATTTCCGGGCTTTTGTCTGCGCTGACTCTCGCAAAGAAAGGAAACAACATTCTTCTTCTTGAAAAAACAGATGCCCTTGGTGGAAACTGCAGGACATACGAACCTGCGGACTGTCCTGGCTGGCGTGTTGATACCGGCGTCCATGCAATAACAGAACTTATTTATGGCCCGCTGAAGCAATTGAAGCACTATTTCGATCCTGGAAAATTTCCATTATTCAGACAGCATAGTGACTACTATATTCGCAAAAAAGATGGACTGGAAAGATTTCCATCAACACTCCCGGGCTTCTTGAAAATGCAGGCCCTTCCGGCAAAAGACAGGATGATTCTTGCGGGAGACCTCCTGAGTTCGGTAATATCGCGTGCCATTTTTGGGGATAGACAAAAAGCTGTATACGATGTCATATCAAAGCATCGGCTCAGCAAGAGAACAATGCAATTCGTGGATGCGCTTTCTTACCTGTTGAGCGGCCTTTCAATGGAAAAGACATCGGTTTCCAGGCTTCTGGAAGGATGCGGATTCAGCTCCGGTGGCAAAAGAGGGATAATCAGACGGAGCATTGAGATGGCGAACCTTTTCAATAATTCCGGATACCGCTCGCAGGGATATCCTCTTGGCGGCATACAGTCGATAACAGATGGCATAATCGCATCGTTTCCGAAAAACGTTGAATATCACACGGGAAAAGAAGTTCAAAAAATCGAAAAGCAAGACAGCGGTTTTTGTGTTTCGACCTCGGAAGCCGATCACTTTTCTAAGAAAGTTGTTTATTCCGGAGAGGTAAAAAAACTGCATGGTATCATAGAGATGCCTGTGAAATGGTGTCAGCAGGTAAAAAAACTGGAGCAGGCAACTTCAATGACAATCTGGCTCGGACTTAAAGAACCGATGACTGAGTTCAATTATAACGGCTCTGAAGTGTTTTGCGATGTCTGTGATACTGATAAAGAACTGTTCTACTGGCTCATGCCTGTACCTGAGCTTGCGCCGCAAAATAAAGGTCTTGTAGGGGTAAGCACGATAATAGATCCGGAAAAATGTCCTGATTCCCAGGAAAGGCTTCTCAATACTGTATTCTCTCTGGTGCCTGCATTGGAGAACAATATTGAGATGATACATACACAGGTAATGGTTCCTGAGAAAGCCGCTGTTTCTCTCAATTATTTCCCTTCTATTAAAACCCCGGTTGACGGGCTGTATGTTGTCGGAACAGATACGGATATGAGAAGCATGGGAATAACCCGCGCAGGATATTCGGTACTAGAACTGTTAAAATCATTATAATCCCAATATACTATCCTCGATCGCAAAAGCATCCCTGCCGCAGTCCGCACATGACACTATTACAATTCCCTTGACGAAATCCGTGCTTCTTAGCGACATTGAATGCTTGCAATTAGGGCATTTATATAGTTTGTAGGCAGTCATATCAGCTTTGTATTACTTTATTTCTGGCAAATCGTTCTTTTTTTTTTATATGTATTCAGATTCTTTATAAGGACGCGCGATACAATCCTTTTTTCCGGAACTTTGTATGCCCATCCGCTGAAACTGTCCACATACAATATATCCTCATTGTAATCCTCTTCCACAAATTGAACCTGTCCTTTGTGTGTTTCATTCGATCCGACTTTGAATTCTACAACATCTCCTTTTGTGTATCTCATAATTTCCCTCCATATATTCTAACCCGAACTTGGTTGGAAGGAAAAATTTCCTTCCCTTTAAGTTCCCACTCCCCCAAATTTTCTTTTTGCGAACATTTCATTAATACTTTCATAATAAGATATTGCTTGTTATTACAAGTAATCACAACTTAATAATTTTTATGAACACCGAAAGTTTAATACATGCTCATGAATAATATACTAATGGAAAAGAGTGAGGGTAAAACATGTTTGAAATCAGGTTAGAAAGAATACATCTTTGATTATATCTTAACTTATATGACGAGAATCACTCCAAAAGAAATCGAACTTTATTGCAGGGAACATACAATCCCGGAATCACAACTTCTTCAAGAACTTGTTCTTGAGACTTTGACAAATACTGCATTTCCGCAAATGCAGGTAGGACATATTGAAGGCGCATTCTTAAGGATGCTGGTGCGCCTGCTGGGAGCCAGGAGAGTCCTTGAATTAGGAACGTTTACAGGTTACAGTGCGCTCGTTATGGCGGAAGGATTACCTGAGGATGGAAAACTGATCACATGTGATATTGATCAGGAGGTTACAGAAATAGCAAAAAGATACTGGAGCCGCAGCCCGCATAAGAATAAAATTGAATTCATGCCTGGTCCTGCACTGGACACGCTTAAGACCATTAAAGGCCCCTTTGACATGGTATTTATCGATGCTGACAAATCGAATTATATTAATTATTGGGAATTGTGCCTGCCTAAAACCCGACGCGGTGGTTTATTGGTAGTTGATAACGTGCTCTGGGGCGGATCCGTCCTTGACCCTGCAGATGAAACTGATCGGACGATTGCAGAATTCAACAAATATGTATATAATGATAAACGTGTGGAAGTAGTAATGCTCCCGATCCGTGATGGAATAACCCTTGCATGGAAGTCCTGAGCACAATTCATACTGTAAATGGAAGAATCCTTAAATACAAAATAACATAATAAATACAATGGAGGTTAGGATTATAGAAATTATTAATTATGAAAGGATTCATGCCGATGACAGGAACCTGTGTAAGCTGGCAATAAGTGAACTCGGAAGCATATATTCAGAGCTTGGCCTATCGCAAGAAGAGCTTGATCTGCTGGACATGCCGAAGCGTTCTTTCATAGTTCATTTCCCGGTGAGAATGGACTCAGGTAACATAAAAATGTTCGTTGGTTACAGGGTGCAATATAACGATGCACGCGGCCCGGCTAAAGGAGGCATCAGGTTCCATCCGGGATTGACCCTGGACGATGTCAGAGATCTTTCTTTTTTGATGGCGCTCAAATGTGCAGTCGTAAATATCCCCTTCGGGGGATCAAAAGGCGGTGTGGTGGTAAATCCCAAGGAACTCAGCAGGGATGAGATTGAGAAGGTCACAAGGGGCTATATCCGCGCGATAGCGAACTATATCGGGCCGTTTATAGATATTCCTGCACCTGATGTTTATACAGATGAAAAGATCATGGTATGGATACTTGATGAATATGAGCGGATAAAAGGGGAACATGTTTTTGCAGTAGTGACAGGAAAACCTGTTGAACTGGGAGGAAGTAAAGCAAGGAGTTATTCAACTTCCCTTGGCGGGATCTATGTACTCGAAGAAGCAATGAGAAGAGTTAATATGGATAGATTCGAGGTCAGCATCGCCATACAGGGATTTGGGAATGTGGGAGAGAACGCAGCCCGCATCCTGTATGAGAAAGGATATAAAGTAATAGCTGTGAGTGATTCAAAAGGCGGCATAATAAATAAAAACGGCCTTGATATAATGGCTGTAATTAAGCATAAAGCAACAACAGGCAGCGTTGTTGGTTTTAAAGATAGTACCAGTATAACGAACGAGGAACTTTTAACCTGCGAATGCGATATCCTTATTCCCGCCGCGTTGTCGGACCAGCTTAATAAGTATAATGCGAATGATGTCCGGGCGAAAATCATCCTTGAACTTGCAAATGCCCCAACCACAAAAGAAGCCGATAATATCTTTTTTAATAAAAATATAATGCTTATACCGGATGCCCTGGCAAACGCAGGAGGTGTGGTGGTAAGCTATTTCGAATGGATACAGAACCTCAATAATGATTACTGGGAAGAAGAGAAAGTTCTGAAAAAGCTCAAAGAAACCATGATAACTGCCTTCAATGAAGTTCATTCATTGTGCGATGAAACAAGCTGCAAAATGAGAAAAGCGGCATACCAGCTTGCATTAAGAAGAATATTGCATGCCGAAAGATTGCGGGGAAATCTGTAGTGATGATTTTTACTATTTCTTTTCATCTTTTGTTTTCATTCAAATATCTTTTAAAAAACCATTGTAAGAATATATCCTCTTGTTTTTTTGTCTGAGACCTTTCAAGAGCACTGTAATAACCGGCTCTTTTCTCATATGGAATATTGAGCATGGGATAGCCGTGTTTGTGTAAAACAAAGTTCATCATCAACCTGCCGATCCTTCCATTTCCGTCAGTAAAAGAGTGGATGGTTATAACCTGAGATTCCGACTTTAATAGGCTACATAACCACTATTTTATAAAAGAACCGTTATCCACACCCACCAAACCCACCGATACTTTTATATACTTTGTAGTCCATATATGGACTACACATGGCTAAATCAAGAATTAAACGTGGAAATCGAGTGTATGTCTATGAACGAGAGAATTACCGTGATAAAGACGGTAAAGTAAAACACAAACCAGCCAAATATTTGGGAATCGAAGTAACAGTCGATGGTAAAACCCAGATAATTCCTCCAAAAAAAAGCCAAAAAGATATTGAAATCATACAATCGGTAAGATATGGCGACATAGCAATCCTGTACACTTTATTAAGTAAATTTGGCATAATCCAGCTTTTAAACGACCTTATTCCAAGAAGGGGACTTCCAATTGGAGAAGTTCTTGCATCACTTTCTATCAATCATATAATCGATAGGGAAACCATGACTATGTTTTCCAAATGGTACCAGGATACGGCTTTGGAGGATTTCACAAAAATTGCTTCCAGCAAATTAAATTCCACAAATCTTGGTGCAGTAATGGATGCGACAAAAAAGTTAGTTCCGGAAGGAATAGTTGATGTTTGCATACAAATATTCAATAAAATAAAACATCTGGAAACAGGTTCATCCGCATTGCTTTATGATATCACATCAACTTATTTTTATGCTACAAGAATTCCCAAAGTTCGTTTTGGAAACAATAAAGATGAGAATGATCAGCCTCAGATAAATATTTCATTGGTTGTCACAAAAAATGAAGGATTACCAATTTTTTTTAAAACTTATGAAGGAAACATATCAGATGTAACCACAATCAAGCAACTCATTCTTGATATCAAACGAATCCAATTTCAAATAGAGACAATTATCCTCGACAGAGGTATGATTTCAAGAACCAATTTGAAAGCTCTTGCTGCGGATAAGATTAAATTGATAGGTGTTGTCCCTTTAACCTCCAATGAAGCAAAAAAGATCGTTGAAGAATGTGAAATTACAGAAAAAAATGAGTTATTACGGCCATCAGGGCTTGTTTATTACGAAGATCAGCGAAAACCATTATTCGATATCCCTGGAAGAGCCATTGTTTGTTTCAATCATACGGATCTTGAGCAAGAACGTTCCATCAGATTGAAAAAAATAGCGATATCAGAAGACAAAGTTGCCAGGATTTTAAAGTCAGATGCCTGCAATAAAAATTCAGATTGCCAGGAGATAGAAATTAAAGCAGCGATTAAAGGTGTTTCAGATTATTTTATTGTCAAAAATGAAAACGGGAAAGTAACTGTAGTTCCTGATGAAGAGAATATAAATAGGGCAAGGCTTCGTGATGGCAAATGTTTTATTTTCACAACAGATTTTGAGAAACCTGCTCCGGAGATAATTTCACAATACTTTGGAAAAGACGATATCGAAAAGATATTTAATTGTTTTAAAAGCTGGCTTGAATTGCAGCCGGTAAGGCATTTTGAAGAGGGGCATATTGATGTTTATATTTTCATATGCTATCTTGCATATCTGGCTATAGCATTGTATAAGAATCAAATAAGTGCTAATGGTTGGGAAGGGGTGAGAGAAGGTCTGGATGAAATGGGAAGAATCAGGAAAACTACCCTTACTATTGGAGAAGAGAGAATTGAAAAGTTTACAGTTTTCACAAAGGAACAAAAAGAGATTTTGAAAAAGTTGGGTTTGGAAGAGGGACTATCTCAGATGTAGTTTATAAAACCCGGAAGGTCAGGCTCAATATATTTAAAATAAGTTCGTGCCTGGATTCTGCCTTTCTCTTCATTAAGGGAAAAACGTTTTATTCATAAAAATAATAAAATAATGATTTTAAACGATATAATAAATAAAAGGCAACTTTTAAATATATTTCAATGCCCGGCCGCCTCATGAGCCGCCGCATACCTCTCGCTTATCAGCGCCCGCTTGAGCTTGAACATCACTCTTTGCCTGTCAAAATTGAACTGCTCGGCCAGCTTCTTGATGAGCCTTTTCTTTGATCCGCCTTTTAGCGCCATTTCCGTAATGATACTATCAACGAATTCCTTGCTGGGATCGGCTTCTTTTTTTATTTCTGCTTTCGGAGCTTCTGTTTTTATGTCCGAAGATGCTTTTACAGGTTCCATCTTTACAGGTTCAGCTTTTTGCGCATCGGGTTTGGCTCCAGGCGCGGTTGCCTTTTCAGGTTCTACTATTACAGCCTCAACCTTAGGGGATACTGTAACAGCTTTCTCCCCTGCTTTCTGGACTGAGGATGGCGCCCTGACTGCTGCTGCCTTATCATCGATCTTTGACTTTTTCGCTTTAACTGCTTTCTTTACTTCTTCTGCCATTCCCATCACCTCGAAATCTCAACAGGCGTAATAATCCCCTTCTCTATGCCGAACCTGTTCACTGTAAGCAAAATATTATCCTGAACTGGCACCACCTTGAATCTCTTTTCAACAGCGTTTCCATTTGATTTTATCTTTAGTGTCCCGCCTTTTAATAGTTTTAGCGCCCTGACGGTGTTCAAATTCAATTCTACGAAATCATTGTCATCTGCCATGTTGGACCACATGAAAGGATTATACACATCAATAAGCGCTGGTTTTGCTTCCACTGGTTTTGGAGTTGCCTGTATCGCGGCGTATGTGGGTCTATCGTATTTCGGGATCGTAAATTCATCGACTGCTGTTATGCCGATCGCTTTCTTTACCGATTCATGGAGTGCATTGAAATCAAATTTGGTACCTGCAATGATCCCGAATGCGTCAAGTCCGTTCGTTCCGGCGCCGCCAAGTGCCTGCGCCCTTCCTTCATTGTTTATGAGCGTGCCTTTTTTCTTATAAAGCGGCTCGTGGGTAATGACGATGTTAGCTTTTGCAGAAACCGCCTGTCCTGCCTGCACTATCAGGTTCGAGAGCTTGGAAAGGGTCTCAGGCGGTATCAACACCGATGGATCTGATTCAAGAGCAAAAAGCGTTTTTATCGTTCCTTTATTGATGTCCTCCACAAGCTGTGCCAAAGATTTCTGCTTTTCATCCTTTGAAAGTATATAGGCTCCGGTTGAATTCCCAAATGGCTTGAGGAAAGTTACTCTTGCACCTTTGTTCTTTGCAAGTGAAAGTATGCTTTTTACCTGCTCAACGTCCGAAAACGGATGGAAATCAGCAATAATGAGTGAATCTTTCGTGAGAGCAAGTTTAGAAACATCATTCGGCCTGATGTTTTCATTTGCAAGCGGCAGATCTTTCCACCAGACTGCTGTGATTTTAGCTCCTTTGTTCTTTGCAGAAAGCAGGCGCCGTACGATCAGTGGATACTGCTCATACGGGTCTATGAAAAGCACAATATGCTTTGCGGCCTCGATCTCGCTGTATGGAATTCCTACGCTGATCGTTTGGTATGTATCCTTCGGAAGCGCTTCAAAGTTTACTCCAGTGCATAAATATGATCCGGCGATCTTGTGAAATGCAAGAAGCTCTTCACATGTGGTATTGCCTGATGAAAGAAATGCAACAGAACCCTTACTCTCAGAAATTCTCTTTGCAGCTTCCTTTGCTGCTTCATCAAGCGTTGTTTCCTTGCCATCAACCATAGATTTTACAGGCGCAAAGAACCTTGGGAGGCTCATTCCGAACCTGCATAGTTTTCCGGCATTGGCAGGTGATGATTTCCTGAAATCAACCTCCAGTGCGCCGTTTTCGCGGATATATAACCCGCAGCCGAAATTGCAGCCCGGACATATTGTTGAATAAACATCGCTCATCTTAAATACCCCTCTTTTGTAAATCTTACCAGAGGACTTAAAGGGGTCAATCCTGGAGCGTTCCTCACGGCCTCCGTAGCTAACATCCCTTTTCCCAAAAATGAAAATAAATCCAGCCCGCATCCGAGTTCATCGGGGTTCTTCTGCGGCTTGTTTTTACTAATAAAATCAGAATCTTCACTCATTTAACTTCACCTCGAAATAAGGCGGTTTTCGCATATCCATACCGGGTTCATACTTCAATTGTTCCTGTACAGGGTTTGCAAACCTTCTGTATAGCCTCGTAAGCGGGATATCAACAGGGCACACATCGCTGCACTGCCCACACCCTATACATGCGTCTGCAAGATGCAGGAAGCGAACTAGATGATACATAGACATCCTGTAAGCATCGTTCCGTGAATGGTATTCGGTGCACTTTGAAACATCGCCGCATGAACATGTGGGACATACGGTCTTACAAGCCTCGCAGTCGATGCAGTTTTCAAGCTCTTTCCTGAAGTACTCAAGCCTGTTACTATCGATGGGAACGAATATTTTTTCTTTCCATTTCTTGCCAAGGCCTTCCATCACACCTTTTATCCTGGCGCGCATTGCAACTCCCTTCTCATCGGGTTTCTGTACCTGGATATAACCGGCATCAACTGCATTTTGCAGAAGCCTTGCGCCTTTTTCCGAGTTTATCTCAACAAATGTTGCTTTTCCTGCAAGGTCTCCTGTAACGCCCCAGTTGCCGCAGGCAATATCAGAATTATTTGGTATCTTTATCGTACAGTACCTGCAGCTTTCACGCCTTCCGTACCCTTTCTCTTCAAGCTCATCGATGGTAATGGCATTCTCTTTTCCATCCTTTGTCTTAAAAATCAGTTTTCCCTTCTCGATCTCTTCACCGTGAACATCTTCGGGCTTGATCTTATACATAACTTCAAGCATGTCACGGGTAACGACCGGATGCATTGATCCGCCGCAATTCAGACCCACGATGAATGTATTATCAAGATATATCGCATTGCGTTTACCCTGCTCGATTATCCCACGCACATCGCATCCCTTGGCAGGAAGTGCAACTTTCAGATTTCTATTCGCGAGCAGCTTTGCAAAATTGCTCGGGACAGAGTGCAGGGAACCTGCCGAGTTCAATACTTCATTAACATCAGAAGTGATGATAGGAACAGCTTCGAACTCATTTATCTTTTTTAACACAACAACCGAATCAACTAACTTCTTTTCAAGCGCAGCAGCAAGCATCGAAGTCACAAGACCGCCTGATCCTCCGCGTTTTCTCACATCATCTTTTGTTGACCAGCCAACATACATCTCACCTTTTTGCATCATGCCACCCCCTCAGGTTTTAAGGGACTCGGCCCAAGCTTCTTGATCTGTGCGGTTACATCGCGGATAAAATTTGCGAATTTTTCACCTTCGCTTGCCGATATCCAGTTAAGCTGGAGTCTCTCTTTTTCAATACCAAGCTCATGAGCCACGTTTTCAAGATATTTGTATTTGATCTTTGTTTTATCGTTACCATTAACATAATGGCAGTCGCCGATATGGCATCCTGTCACAAGCACCGCGTCAGCGCCTTCCAGGAATGCATTGAACACATGAAGCGGGTCTATTCTTCCCGAACACATCACACGTATGATCCTAGCCGAAGCAGGCTGCTGGAATCTTCCCATACCCGCGCTGTCTGCGCCCCCGTATGAGCACCAGTTGCAGCAAAATGCTACGATCTTGGGTTCCCAGCCGTCGGTCTTTGCGGCTGTAGAAGCTGTCGGTTCTGCGCTCATGTTACTATCTCCTGGTTTGACGAACCCAAAGGCTCCTGTTTATTCATAACCGATTCATCAAATTTGAACACATTCTTGACCTGGGCAAGTATCTGCTTATTCTTAAAGTGGCTCTGCTCAAGCGCGCCTGTCGGACATGCAGCAACGCATGTCCCGCATCCTTTGCAAAGCGCTTTCACCACATTTGCTTTGCCTGCCTGTTCATCCATCTTAATGGCCTGGAACGGGCACATGGATATGCATACTTCGCATCCAACACAAACGTCCGGGTCCACAACTGCTGTAATGCCTTCTGTTATGGCTTTCTTGTTCTTAAGTAAAATAGTTGCACGGCTTGCGCATGCGCTGCCCTGGGAGACAGCATAGGGGATATCTTTGGGCCCTGAAGCGCATCCTGCTAGGAACACGCCGTCGATAGTGGTATCAACTGGTTTAAGTTTCGGATGTGCTTCCATAAGCAGGCCATCAGCTGCTTTTGATAATTTTAATAATTGCTGTATCTGGCCAATCCCTTCATTCGGGACGATGCCTGTAGCAAGTACGAGCAGATCGAATTCAAGGTTCCTTATTTCGCCTGCGAGTGTATCCTCAACACGCACCTTGATGTTTTTGGTGACAGGGTTTTCTTTCACTTCCACAGGTCTTCCGCGCAGGAATTTCACACCAAGGTTTCGCGACCTGTTATATGATTCTTCATATCCCCTGAATGTTGTCCTGATATCCATATACATTATAGTATGGTCTGTTTCAGGGCGCTTCTCTTTGAGGAGCTGGGCATTCTTTATGGTGTACATGCAGCAAACGCCTGAGCAGTAAATATTGGTAGCTTTATCACGCGATCCGACGCAATTGACAAACCCCACACGTATGGGTTCTTTGCAGTCAGAGGGGCGAACGACGTGCCCGCCTGTAGGCCCGGCAGCATTAAGAAGCCTCTCAAATTCCATTGCTGTAATAATATTATCATATAGCCCGTACCCGAAATCATGCCGCGGTTCGGGATCGTATGTCTTGAAACCCACAGCGCCTATGATGACACCTACATTCAGATCGGTATATGAAGGCTGCATATCATAATTTATCGCTTTGCTCTCACATGTTTTTGAACACGCTTTACATGAAATGCAGTTATCCATATCAAGCACGGCTCGAAGAGGGACCGCCTGCGGGAACGGGACATATATTGCTTTTCGTGTTCCAAACCCTTCATTGAAATCATAGGGTACTTCGACCGGGCATACCTCGCTGCATTTGGCGCAGCCTGTGCATTTAGCAACATCAAGATACCTGGGTTTGTGCTCTACCTTCACGTTGAAATTACCCACATACCCATCCACTGCTTTTACTTCCGAATAGCTCATTATCTTGATATTCTTATTACGCGCGACTTCTACCATCTTGGGACCCAGAATACAGATAGAACAATCGTTCGTGGGGAACACCTTATCAAAGCGAGCCATCCTTCCGCCTATTGAAGGCTCTTTCTCAACAAGATAAACCTGGAAACCCATATCAGCAAGATCAAGCGCTGATTGCATTCCTGCAACGCCCGCACCGATAACAAGAGCCTTATCAGTTACAGGCACTTCGCTTGCCTGCAGCGGTTCAAGCAGCTTTGCGCGTTCAACGCCCATTCGAACAAGATCCTTTGCTTTTTCTGTGGCTTTTTCCTTTTCCCACATATGTATCCATGAGCAGTGGTCTCTGATATTTACGAATTCAAGGAAGTACTGGTTCAATCCCATCTCTTCGATACAGGCACGGAATGTGGGTTCATGTGTCTTGGGAGAGCATGCTGCCACAACGACACGGTTAAGGTTGTGCTCTTTTATCTTTGCCTGGATATCGGCCTGGCCCGAATCAGAGCATGTAAATTTATTAACGGATGTGACTTTCACGCCGGGGAGTGTCCCGATATATTCGGCCACTCCTCTTGTGTTCACGACACCCCCGATATTCACGCCGCACTCACATACGAACACTCCTACCCGTTTTTCTTCCTGATCAACCTTTGATTCAACAGGTTTCACATCGCCCTTGCTATCACTATCACTCATTTAACTTCACTTCCTTGACAGGGTTTCTCCCGAGTTTTTTTATCTCTTCCGTAAAATCCCGAATGACTTCTGAGAATCGCAATCCTTCACTGGCCGAGATCCACTCAAGCCGAAGTCTTTTATCGATACCGAGTTTTCCAAGCGCTTTTTTAGTATTATTTATCCTTACCTCTGCATTTTTGTTCCCGTCTATGTAATGGCAGTCACCGATATGGCAGCCGGCCACAAGCACCCCATCTGCGCCGTCTTTTAGTGCTTTTAAGATGAATGCAGGTTCGACCCTGCTTGAACACATAACGCGAAGGACTTTTACCGTCGGCGGATACTGGAACCTGCTCACACCAGCAAGATCTGCACCTGCGTATGAACACCAGTTGCAGCAAAAAGCGAGAATGTTAGGTTCCCAGACCCCAGATTTTGATGTCTCAACAGCCGCTTCCGGGCTCATACTGTCACCTCAACAATGCCTTTCTCGATAGAAATACTCGTTACACCCTTATCGAAAGCATCTATTGCCTCGCCTATCTCTTTTGATGAGAAATGCTGCGCTGTAATAGCCCCTGCCGGGCAGGCAGCAGCACAAGAACCGCAGCCTTTGCATGATGCGGGATTAATTTTTGATTTCTTTGCGGTGTATGTGACCTCTTCTGCTTTTACGGTCACATCGGATAATGAAGGCGCATTATAAGGGCACGCTGTAACACATGTGCCGCAGCCAATGCATTTTGCTTCGCTGACAACAGAAACAGCACCCTCGGTTTCTATGAATTTCCTGGATAGGATGGTGCATGCGCGCGAGGCTGCAGCGCTTGCCTGGGATATTGCTTCATCCATGAGCTTGGGCGCCTGGGCGCTTCCGCAAAGGAACACGCCGTCGGTTGCGAAATCCACCGGCCTCAATTTGGGATGAGCTTCAAGGAAGAATTTGTTCCTGTCCAGTGGGATCTTGAAAAGCTGGTTAATTTCTTCATTATCCCCGGCCACAAGAGGCGTGCTCAGGACCACAAGGTCCGATGTCAATTCAATATCCTCGTTTAGCATTGTATCATGGACGATCACTGATTTGCCCCGCACTTCCGGCGGATTCTCAGCTTCATATTTGATGAATAATACGCCAAGGTCCCTGGCATTCTCATAGAGTTTTTCCATCACGCCGTATGTCCTCATATCACGATAAAGAACATAGACATTTGCACTGATATTTGCTTTCTTTATTCTTATCGCGTTCTTGACAGCATCAACGCAGCATGTGCGCCCGCAGTATTCACGCTCTTTATTCCGGGCTCCGACGCACTGGATCATTGTGACATTATTCGCACTGATGCCTTTACCGAGCATTTTTTCAAGCTGTGCCTGTGTGACAACATTGGGATATTTTCCGTAATTGAATAATCCCGTCGGTTCAAGGTTCCGGGCTCCCGTTGCAACAACCGCGGCGCCAAAATCAATCGGCAGCTCCTTACCATTTGCAAGCAGAACTCCTTTGAAGTTGCCAAGATAACCTTCGACCTTCAGAAGTTTTGCCTCATTTATTACTTTAATATTCTTATTCCCGCTTATCTTGTCTGTAAGTTCTTTTAATACCTCAGCAGGCTTCTTTCCGTCATACAATTCGGTCATTTCACGAAGCATTCCCCCAAGTTCTTTTTCTTTCTCGATGATCGTCACAGGATAACCATTATTGGCTATATCAAGAGCAGCAGTCATGCCAGCAACACCTGCGCCAAGCACGACCGCCTTGTTTATGAGAGATACCTTCTGCCTGTAAAGCGGCTGGAAAAGAGCGGATTTTGCAACTGCCATCTGCACTATGCCTTTTGCTTTCTCGGTGGCTTTCTCTTTCTCTTTCATGTGAACCCAGGAGCAGTGCTCACGGATATTGGCAAGCTCGAAAAGATAAGGATTAAGTCCTGCTTCGCGGCAAGTATTCTGGAACAAAGGTTCATGGGTGCGCGGAGTGCATGATGCAACTACCACGCGGTTAAGATCATTTTTAGCAATCGTATCTTTTATTGCGACCTGGGAATCAGAAGAACATGCATACAGCATCTCCCTGGCATGAGCTACACCAGGCAGGGTCTTTGCATATTCAACAACTCCGGGTACATTGACCACGCTTCCTATATTTATTCCGCAGTGGCACACAAATACACCGATGCGGGGTTCCGGCGTGAGCTGTTTTTCATCAGGGAACTTTTTCTCTTTTATAAGGGTTCCGCGCTCGCCTGACAGGAGTGCGGCGGCTTTTGATGCAGCAGCGCTTGCCTGCGCTACTGTGTCGGGTATATCCTTTGGTCCCTGTGCTGCGCCGCATACGTATATGCCTTCAACGCTTGACTCAACAGGGCTCTCGATGCCTGTTGCAATATTCCCGAAATCATCAAGCGCAATGCCTGAGGACCGGGCAATAGTTCGGGTCGAATCAGCAGGATCAAGCCCGATCGAAAGAACGACCATATCATAATTCTGAGTTACAAGGCCGCCTGTGCTGAAATCCTCATATTTCAGGGAGAGGGCATTATCTGTGCCCACGGTTACTTCAGACGGCCGGGAGTTGATGTATCTGATACCATATTCTCTCTGCGCCCGGTTATAGAATTCCTCAAAATTTTTGCCATATGCCCTTATATCTATATGAAAAATAGTAATATTAAGTTCAGAGTCGTGTTCTTTTGCGATTATCGATTCCTTGGTGGCATACATGCAGCACACCGATGAGCAGTGCTTCCTGTCAATGCGCGGATTTCGCGAACCCACGCACTGGATGAATGCAATATTTTTCGGGACTTTGCCGTCTGATTGTTTCGTGACATGTCCCTGTGTGGGGCCGCTTGCGCTCAGCAGCCGCTCGAACTGAAGCGAGGTTATGACATCCGGATGGTCGAACCTGTACTGCTTTAGAACTGAAGGATCAAAAGGCTTAAAACCTGTGGCAAGGATAACCGAACCAACGTTCAGCTCGATTTCCTTATCCTTTTGTTCGTAGTCTACAGCTTTTGGCCCGCATACTTTCTTGCATACGCCGCATTTGCCTTTTGTAAGGAACATGCAATGTGCGGCATCTATTGTTGCAACCCTGGGGATAGCCTGGGCAAAAGGAATGTAGATGGATTTTCGCTTGCTCATTTCGGCATTATATTCATCAGGGACTTTTGACGGGCATTTTTCAGTGCATGATCCGCATCCTGTGCACTTTGTCTCATCAACGTAGCGTGCTTTCTTTACTATATTAACTTTGAAGTCGCCTGCTTTCCCGGTGATGGATTTAACATCGCTGTATGAAAGTAATTCAATATTCGGATGGCGGGCAGTCTCCACAAGTTTTGGGGACAGGATGCACATGGCGCAATCATTTGTGGGGAAAGTCTTGTCAAGCTGCGACATTACCCCTCCTATGCTTGGTCTTGATTCAATAAGATAGGTCTTAAAACCGCTGTCTGCAAGGTCAAGGGCTGCCTGTATCCCGGCTATGCCCCCGCCTACTACCGCTACCGAGCCGTTCATTGTGCCGCCTCCGCTTCCTGCCCTTTTATCTGGGCTTTTACTTCCACTTTTGTTTCTCCCTTACCGATCGATCCGATAAGTTTAGAAGTTGATACCATATTTTTATCGAGTTCAAGTTCCTTCTCGCCCAGACCCATGGCAAGCCCGATAAGCTGTGTAAAATAAAGGACAGGCATATCAATAACAGTATTATGCGCTTTCTCTATCACTGCCTGCTGGCCGTCAAGCAGCATGTGGCACATGGGACAGGCTACAACAACACAATTGGCGCCTGCTGCTTTTGCTTCATCGAACAACCTCTTGGTCAGAATAAATGCATAATCCTGTTTGCTCATAAGAAGATTCCCGCCGCAGCATTTTGTTTTCTGTGTGAAAGGAAGGCAATCCGCGCCAGTGGATATTATCAGGTTATCAAGAGATATGGGATTCTCAGGATTATCGAATTTTGAAACTTCCGAAGGCCGGACAAGAAGGCAGCCATAATATGCAACCGCTTTTATGCCTTTTAATGATTTTGTGAATTTCCCTGATATCGCATCTGTTCCTATATCGTTTATGATGACATCCAGAAGATGTTTTATATTTACACCATTGTATTTTTCACCAAGAGCCCTTTCGATCTTTGCCCTGAAAGCTTCATCGTTTTTCATGGCTGTATCTGCTCTTGAAAGATTATGAGAGCAGATGCTGCACGGGATCACAAGGTCAAGTCCTGTTTTCTGGGCTTTGAAGTTGTTCCTGGCTGAAAGCCCCATTGAGAGTTCCTTATCAAATATAGCCTCAAGAGCGCCGCAGCAGTTCCAGTCATCGATCTCAACAAGATCAACGCCTGCTGCCTTACAAACCGCTTTTGTGGATGCATCATATTCTCGTGCAGTACCGTGCAGTGTGCATCCGGGATAATAAGCAAGCTTCATTTTTTCTCCACTTCCTCAAAAATGCGTTTTATCTCTTTTGTGCCTTTTATTTTATGCGGAAGGATGCTCAATTTTCCCTTTTTGAACAATTCAAGTCCCATCGGGGCATAGCCAATAGCCCCTCCTATTCCCTTTGTCTTGAGCATGAACGTGCCGCTGACCCCTGCTTCATACCATTTGCCGTTACTTTTTACCGAATTAATAAAAAGGTTATCAAATACAGGTTTGTTATTATTGATCTTTATAATCCCTGCTTTTGCCTCGCGCTGGGCGATCGCCCGGATTGCTCCTATTACTTCTGTAATTTTGACATCCTGCGGACAGCGTTCATAACAGGTATAACATGATGCGCAAAGCCAGAGAGAATCGTCGGTGAGGACTTCTTTTCGCATTCCGAGGAGGGCTTTCCTGAGTATCCTCCTGGGATTATAAGATTTATCTATTTCAGTAAGCGGGCAGCCAACCGTACAGCCTGTACAGTTAAAGCATTTCTTTATATTTTCACCGCCGGGTTCCTTTGATATCTCATATTTGAAATTCGGATCAAGATCATCTGATTTAATCATTTTCCTGCCTCCAATTGTCTTGCCAGGAATACGCTCAGGTCAACAACATCAAAATCATATTTCTTTACAGCGTCTTTTTCGGTCTTAAGACAATTAAAATGAGCAAGGCATTTCGGACAAGTGGTGATAAGGGTCTTTGCGCCGGTTTCCCCGGCTTCATTCATTCTTGCAATGCGAAGCGCTTTTGTCTGCTCATTGCAGTTCATGAAACTGCTTACTCCGCAGCACAGGGCATTTTCTTTTGAATGTTCCATCTCTTTTAATGTGACACCATTTGCAGTGAGCGCTCTTCTTGGTGCATCGTACATACTCATGTGCCTGCCAAGCCTGCAGGGATCGTGGAAGGTCGCATCAGCACTAATCTTCAATCCCAGTTTATCCAGAAGCAGTGAGATATGGACAACATTTATTCCCAGGTCATAATCCTTTGAGAAAGTGCGGTAACATTCCGCGCAGCTTGTGACCAGGGTATCGATGCCGCTTTCCTGTATGTATTTTTCATTATGGGCCTTTAACCCATCGAAAACATCCTTTTTTCCCTGCCATAAGACATCATGACCGCAGCACTTCATATCTAATACCTGCGGCTTCATGCCCAGTTTATCAAGAAGCTTAATGGATGAAGTTGTTATTTCTCCAAAATTAGTTTTTACATCGTGCAGGAATAAGTCAAGTGAATCCACGCACCCGGGGAAGAAGCCGATTTTTGAACCATTTGGTTTGTCGACAATGTTACCATTAAGTTTGGAACTCAATTCAGCAAGCTCTGTGAAAACACCAAGGTGCGCTATATCAACAGGCTGCTTTCCTTGCCGTTCTTCACGAATAAAGCTCAGGAAATCCACCTGTTGAGGACATTCCCGGGGACATAACCCGCATGTAAGGCATGTCCAGATATCATTCGTTTCAAGCCCGTAGACATTGGCATTATAAATGGAGCTGCGAGGAGATGTTTTCGAGACTCGGCGCATGGGGCATATGGACGTGCATTTGCCGCACTGATAACATGATTGTACGTTACTCATTGTGTACCCATCAGATTTTATTTGTTTGTAACGTTTTTAATATTTAGAGGAATTAATTGCTTTTAAATCTTTCGATTTTTAGCGATGCAGAGCATCATTATTATTAATATTACTTCATTATTAATAATGGAGCATAATTATTAATAATGTTATTTTACTATCGTACCCCTGTCTCCATATAACAATATGACCTCATTGACTTCATGGCTCGTTGGTTCCCTATGGTATTCCATCTCTAAGATATCTATAATTGCGCTGAACGTGCAATGCAGTCTGTCAGTTGTTTTTCTTTTGCTATATCTGGTCATATTTACAATTAATGTAAACGATATGCACAGTATTAAAGATATTGGTTCGTATAGATACGAATGAAATGATTGATTATGATAAATTCTTCCTTAAATATATTGCCTGGATAACATAATGTACATGCATATAAAAAATGAAAATTATATCAACGCTTATTTCCCTTAACCTCACACGCATGGATATAAAAATGGCAAAGACCATGTCAGCAAATATTGAGATATCTGCGCCTGACCGGGCATTGTCTTACGCAAAGGCAGACCTGGCAAGGGCCCTTAATTATGCAGGTATGGATGCCCTCAAGCAACTTGGCGAGACACCTGTTATCAAACCTGATAACTCGAATGGGCAGGTATTCACAAAAGAATTTGATACTACCGGTTTCATAACTGCGACAACCTATGGACATTTAAAAAATCTCCTTGTACCGTTTGTGCAAGCAGGAGATACCTACAACACAGATAATGTGGTGCTGGAAAAGGTTATTTAATACTTTTCCTGTTAATATAAGAGCCTGACCAAGAGCAAACAACCTGAAGATTACCAAGATTGTAGCTGCTTTTTATCCAATAGCTATTTGGTAGAGGAGTCAAAAAATTTTATTTTTTTCTTGATAGGTATGATAGGTAAAGATGGCTCCTCAATCTACTATTAGCGATTATCTCAATATAAATAATCTGATAATTATTTGAGTTTATTTTGAGTTTTTTAAGTTTCAATTCCATTAATCTTAAAAACTCAAGAACTATCAACATTTAGATATTTAAGTAATACATTTTGAGAAAATGACTCTGGAAGAACCAATCCGGAGAATATTTGCATTCAAAATTGGAGGTTAAATATGGAAAAGAAATGGATTATTGGACTCTTAACATTAATGGTACTACTGAGCGGGTGTACTGGAAAAACAACAGCGCCAAATGGTACACCAACAATAACGCCAGAGGTTATATCAACACCAACAATAACGCCAGAGGTTATATCAACACCAACAATAACGCCACAGGCTACACCGACACCAACAATAACGCTAAAGGCTACACCAACATCAACAATGACGCCAAAGGTTATATCAACATCAACAATGACACCAAAGGTTACACCAACAAATACCACAACAACAGAATAACGGTAGGGATGTCGATGACTGAAACCATGCTATTGTAATAGGTTACAAATAGTTTATCGAAAAGTGAATGATTTTTTCATTCACTTTCATTCTAATATTGTTTAGATTTAAAAAAAAGACATATCACACCTTATTATCATTTTTTAAGTAGCTTTTAACCATTTCATCTATTCTATCCTTTATTTCAGGCTTAAGGCTCCAAATGGCGCATGAAAAGAAGGAAATGCACCAATAAATGTTTATGTCAGTTTTTATCCCTGAAGTTTATTATTTCACTTGAACTATCTGCCAACGCAATCCCCGATATAAACTGTGACTATCCCGAAAGAAAGATCAAAATATTCAACATGCGAAATACCTGCGTCTTTCATAAGCCCGACAAACTCACTCCTTTTGGGAAAAGCCATCACTGATGCGGGAAGATAATCATAAGGTCCGTTCTTTTTGGATATAATAGTTCCCACGAACGGTAGAATCGTTTTGAAATAAAAATAATACACTGACCTGAAAATTTTGTTTTCCGGTAGAGAGAATTCGAGAATAACAACCCTTCCTCCTGTCCTGACCACGCGGTTCATCTCGGATAAGGCCTTCTTAATATCTGAGACATTGCGTATTCCAAATGCTACAATAGCACCATCAAAAGTCCCATCCTTAAAAGAAAGATTCTCTGCATCGTTCTGAATACAACTTACATTTTGTATATTCTTTTCCTCCAATTTTGGCCTGCATAATTGAAGCATCTCATAACAAAAGTCAGAAGCTATTACCCGGTTCTTTTTTGCAGCCTCTATTGCGACATCACCCGTACCTGAGCAGACGTCAATAATGTAGCCTGATGGCAGTTTTGATACAGCAAAGCGTCGCCAGGATTTATCCTTCTCAAGGCTCAACAGGTGATTCAAAAGATCATATTTTTTCGAAATACCTGCAAACATATTACGAACGTATTCTTTTTTCTGTGAATGAATCATATTCCTTGCAATTGTAATACCTATCCCAAAAAACAGTTGTTGAGACAGCATTTAAGTGATGGGCAGAACGAATAAATAGTGTTAAATCAATATAAAGGTTGTTGGGTAGTGGATTTCTGACTGGCAGCCCCTGCTGCGGGAAAATAAAGTTCAAGCACGGCGATTTGCTGCTGCAATGGCACTGGAACCCGCAGTTGATAAGGTCAAATGGTATTATTTTCCTGTCAGATCGATACTTTTTTGAATTATTTCTTCAAATTTCCCATTTCTATTTTTGTCTTAAATAGTTTTTCTGCATAAGGATCATTCTGTATAAATAAATGGTCTTTTTGAATTATTCTCTCAAGTTTAGCCTTCTTTTCTTTCTCGATTATCTCTTGTTCTATAGCTTCAATATTTGGAAGTCCGAAAACAACTGGTACCTCTCCCACGATTCTATAAGGACATCCATTCTTCTCCAGATCGCAATGTTGAGTATCAAGGTTAAACTCTTGACATACCGGACCGTAGAAATTATCAAAAGGTGACAATACTTTTCCTTCAAGGTCTCTTGTCTGGCTGTCGACTTTTCTCATTTCCGATAGCAGAATATCCATAAAAGCGTTTTTGATAATTCCTTCATTATTCTCTTGATACCCTCTTAAATGTTCAAGCTCGAAGGATAGTTCTATCTCTATATTCTCAATAAAGTTATTTTTTTCTACGGGATATACACAGAAATGGGAAGAAATACCATTATAATCGTAATCCTCTACTTCAATACAATACTTGCAGTAAGAACAAGATGGCATGCAGAAAAAGTCTTTCGCCAGTTCTAAGCCGTTTATAAACTTACCATAAAGATTATCTATGTCGTCGGTCTCTTCCCTTGAACCAAAAACAGGCATACATTTTGTACAGGCATCCGATGATATCAAAGGTTTTGCAATGGTTACAGCAACATCAGGCAATTTTTTTAATTGCATCTTTCCAATAAGCAGCCAATCGTATTCTGTCACATAATCGTGATAATATAAATCATCCCAATAAAAAAGAATTGTATATACGCCCTCCAATCCATATTCTCTCATGATCAATTCGGTCGCAAACTTGGCGAAATTTGTGGGTATGGACAATAATTAGTACCAAACAAGAACAATCCAATCCAACCTAATGCAAAGCTTAAACTCTTTGAAAAAGTTTTAAAATTAGCTTTAACCAGGTCTTTCAATTCATCTTCCGTTTTTACAAACGATAAAGAAAGTACCCTTTTTACGCTTTTCCAGATGTACTCTATAGGGTTAATACCAGGAGAATATGGGGGAAGAAAAACAAGGTGAATGCCCAACGTTTTAGCGGTATCTTTCACGAGCGTACTCTTATGGGACGAAAAATTATCTATGAATATGACTATAGCATCATATTTTTCATTTGCTTTTTTGATCTCAATTAGAAAGTCTCTTATGCTTTCTTTTTTGGAATTTGCCAAAACTCCAAACCCTCACAGTATTTGCGGTGGTTTGAGGACTGGCTTCATCCAAAATATGTTTGGAACAAAATAATTGTACTTGATTAAGACGGTTAAACGGCCTGCGAAAATCGGTGTTCAAAAGTGAAAGTTTGAATTTCATTTCAAAAATTTCCCGTGAAGATGTGTATATAACTTATACTATATATTTGTTTTATATAAGTTTAGCGGCTGACTATAATCGCCAGGAAATGGCCATCGGGCGTTGTCTGGAAGATGCCTTCAACTGCATTTTCAAAAATGCCGCGATAATAAGTTGTTCTTTTGACTTATCTTCTTCAGTCATTTTTTATTTCTTTTCATTGAATTCAATTTGGAAAATTGAATATCTCTTTGTACCGTATTGCCCACTGTCGCATACAATGAAATATACTAATTAATCGTGTTATTTAATGATTAAACTAATCTATACATACATGTTGCTCTCCTTTCCTTCTCGCAGGATTGATCTATAACAAATTGACGAATAACGTTTCCATCGTAGATTTCTCGTCCACATATTTTGAAGGTACTAATCCTGACTCGTGTATCCTCTCACATTACAGAGTATAAGGAATCATTTCTACATAAAATAATCCAAAACTATATATTTAAGATATACCATTCCTATAGTGCTAATGATTATCATTATGAACATATGATGTTGAAAAGAAGAAATACGAATAAATAGAGATTAATTTCATACAAATGAACATTCTCAAAACATTAAAAGAACCCGTGTTTGCGTTCTGGTTTGTTTTAGCCACATGGGATTTTGTAGCCACAACCATATCGGTATTTTTACTTCAGGGAAGTGAAGGTCAATTCATCCCGAGGTATATTATCCAGAACTATGGATTAATCGGATATACATTATCAGGCATTGTTTATTTGTATATTATGTTATTTATTTATTATAAGATTCAAAGAATAAAGGTAGGGCAGGTTTTTTTCATTGGTAACGGAGGCGTACACTCCTTAGGTGCGGTGAGTCAGACATATTGGATTGTAGCATCATCCACAATGATATACGAATGGAACATTCAAGCTGCGTTTTTTGCCTCTGTTCCCATATTAGCATTTATTGTCGGGAAAAAATGTACAAATGAAAATATTTGATATTTGCCGGACGGGTTAACGACCCTATCGTTAAGTATATTCCGATTTAAAACATACTATTAACCATCATGAAACAAGTTTATATGGATCATAGCGCCACGACTGCTACTGACCCCGCAGTCTTGGAAGCCATGCTTCCTTATTTTTCTGAAAAATACGGCAATCCCTCAAGCCTGTATACGATAGGACGGCAGGCAAGAAAAGCGATAGAGGAAGCAAGACAGAAAGTCGCCGACCTTATCGGTGCGAAAAAAGAGGAGATCATATTCACAGGAAGCGGCACAGAATCCGATAACCTTGCCATAAAAGGAAGTGCTCTCAGGAACCGAAAAAAAGGCGACCATATAATAACAAGCTCAATAGAGCATCATGCAGTCCTGAATACCTGCAAATACCTGGAAAAAAACGGTTTCAAAGTTACATATCTTCCTGTTAGTAAAGAAGGGATTGTGAATCCGGATGATCTTGAAAAAGCCATAAATTCACAAACGATATTGATCACGATAATGCATGCAAATAATGAGATCGGATCGATCCAGCCTGTAGAGGAAATCGGCAGGATCGCAAAAGAAAAAGAAATCATATTCCACACCGATGCCGTACAAACAGCGGGAAAAATCCCTGTCAATGTTGATACTCTTGGGGTATCTATGCTGTCCATTAGCGCCCATAAAATATACGGACCAAAGGGTGTGGCCGCACTTTATATGAGGAAAGGCACAGGTATCGAACCCCAGCTTCATGGGGGCGGGCATGAAAGAAACCTCCGCTCAAGTACGGAAAATGTACCTGGAATAGTTGGTTTCGGGAAAGCCTGTGAACTTGCAAAGGAGCATCTTCCCCAGGAATCAAATCTGGCGGCTTTAAGAGATTCACTGATCAGAGGTGTTCTTAAGATCGAGGATTCGTATCTAAATGGCCATCCCATAGAACGCCTTCCCAATAATGCAAATTTCAGGTTCAGCTATATTGAAGGCGAATCCATGATATTGAATCTTGACATGAAAGGTGTGGCAGCATCAACAGGCTCCGCATGTTCATCCACCTCTCTTGAGCCTTCACATGTATTGATGGCTATAGGTCTTCGGCCTGAGGAGGCCCATGGCTCCCTCAGATTGACACTGGGGCGGGAAAATACACAGGAGGATATAGATTATATCCTTTCCGTGCTTCCTGATATTGTTAATAAATTGCGGATGATGTCTCCGCTTGCGAGGTAAGAATGAGTGACGGATACAGCGAAAAAGTAATGGACCATTTTGCTAACCCCCGGAATGTGGGTGAAATAAAAGATGCTGACGGAATAGGAAAGGTCGGTAATCCCGTATGTGGCGACCTGATGTGGATATACATCAAGGTAAAAGACAACAGGCTTGAAGATGTAAAGTTCAAGACCTTCGGCTGCGGGGCGGCGATCGCAACAAGCAGCATGATCACTGAACTTGCAAAAGGAAAGACCCTTGAGGAAGGGCTTAAAATCTCACGCGGGGATGTGGCAGAAGCACTTGACGGGCTTCCACCTGTTAAAATGCACTGCTCTAATCTTGCGGCTGATGGATTACATGCAGCTATCAAGGATTATCTTGAAAAGACCGGGAAAAAACTACCATAAAGCATTAATTTAATTTATATCATCAAACTTTTATTTTATTATAACGATATGAACATTTATGTCAAGTTTATTCTCATAACTTTGTATATGTTCATAACATATCATATCATTGCATTAAAATATAGCAAATCCAAAACTTTTTCCGGCAGAAACCGCATTTCAAAATTATCCCTGGTAGCTCTTCATTTTCTTATTGTAATTACAAATATCATTATCTATTTCTGGTTTATTTCAAAAAATTTTAATCCGGTTTCATATATATTGTCATTAATTGGAATACTTATTTTTATATATGGGATTTTCATTATTTTCTGGGGTATATATTCGCTGAGAGCCGCTGTATTTGTTCCTGAAAACAAATTAATAATAAATGGGCCATATAAATATGTCCGCCATCCCATGTATCTTGGCGGGATCATAGGTGCATTCGGGCTTGCAGTGTTTGCAGGTTCATTTCTGGGAGCAATATATACATTTTTCCTCGCAATTGTGTTGTCTCGTATTTCGGACGCAGAAGAAAAAGATTTGATCATGCGGTTTGGAAGTAATTATCTTGAGTACAGGAAGAAAGTTCCAAAACTTTTTCCGTATATACGGCGGAATTAAGTAATCTACCAAAAGATTTGACCTCTTTTTTGTGATGTTAATCCCGCGATTTTAAGTGAATCATGCAAAGTAAGTGAAGATAGGTTCTCTCTGCATCCTTGTTTTAAAGGTTCTAAATCGGTATATGTCCTGTTTGCAGCGACAGACCCTTTTAACCATCTCCATATGTCTTCCATAGGATTCAGTCGTGGGCTTTTTGGAGGGAGATAGATCAAATGAATTTGTATATTTTTTGCAAGCCATTCTTTCACTACTTCGCTTCGATGATAGGTTGCTCTATCCACCACAAGATAGATATCTATTGGATAAGTTTTGAGAAGAAGTTCTAAGAAATTAATGAAGTTTTTTCCATTTTTACGATCAAATATCTTAAAAATAGTTTCACCATTTAGCGGATTTAACACTCCAAAAACAGAAAAATATCTGTTCCAATTGTTAGGTGTAAATATCTTCGCTTGCTGACCTACCTTCATCCACATTTTCCTTAGTACAGGCAGAAGATGGAAGCTTGTTTCGTCCTGATAGAAGAGCTTTGCTTTGTTTTTTTAACCTCTTCGAGTGCTTTCTTAATTTCAGGTGGGTTTTCTCCAC